>Ga0187892_10003083_pt1 | contig 31331 bp, 24 predicted proteins | sample MA1701073metaG_FD_139345 | JGI IMG/M metagenome (GOLD analysis project Ga0187892, IMG submission 139345) | Bio-ooze microbial communities from a basaltic lava cave in the Kipuka Kanohina Cave System on the Island of Hawaii, USA - MA170107-3 metaG ...
AAAGCGGTCAAGGCGAGAAACGAAACGCTTGAGAAAACCGAACCCTATGGTATGAACAAGCCCACCTCAGGTGGCCGGTTTTGAACCGCCCGCAAGTGGCCGGTTTTGATTCGCCCGATGACATTCAGTGTGGCCTCGCACTGGAGCACCGCCGTGACACTTTTCAGTGAGGTATGTGCATCGGCGCCAGCTTTTTCTTCCATTCGGACTTGGATCACCTTTCCAAGTGCTAGGAACTCAGACTGTTCGATCATCTGATCCAGAGTGATGTGCGGCGCCGGAGTAGACAGACTGGCCGCTGGGAGAAAAATCAGCAGAGACGCTATGATGGTTAATCGGGCGCCTCGTATGACCGCGAGTGGTATCGTTTTGATTTTCAATAAATAGACTTTCATCGTTCCCCTACCTTCCTCATGTTCTTCCAATCGAACTTCAAGGTGGAGGACAATTTGCTCCGACCGCCGGTATGCACCCGGATGCGGCAAGCAGTGTCACATCTTCAATTTTCACAAACCGCGTGAACACCGGGAAGGTTCAGCCGGATGCGGCAAGCAGTGTCACATCTTCAATTTTCACAAACCGCGTGAACACCGGGAAGGTTCAGTATGTTAGTAGTAAGCGGTCAGCGACAACCTCGCCGTGGAGTTGCTGGCCCTCCATCTTGAACCGCTTCAGCATTGACCGGCCACAATCGATGAAAATCTCTCGCTCAAACAACCCATCTGGGATTGGCAATTCACAAATGTTGTCGCCCGATCGCTTGGAGCCATCGATGCTCAGCGCCACATAGACGCCCCGCTTCTTACAACGTTGGATAACTTCGAGCAAGTACTTGAGGCTGAACGATTGCGCCCCGTAGAGGATGCTCTGCGTGTGACTGTAGGGCGGATCGCAGTACACAAGATCTCCGGCCTTGGTCATGTCCATCGCCCGCTCATATTTCATGTGCATGAAAGTTGTTCCTTTGGTCCGCTGGTGCCACTCATCTACACGTCTTGAGAAAGATTCGGGGGATATTGGTGCATGAATTCCACAGGGAGTGGACATGTAGCCGTCCACTTGGCGGAATCGAACAACGCCGCCGTAGCAAGCGCGACACAGGAACAGGAGATCGGCCCCGTTGGGATGGGCGTTGTAGGCCGCTTTGACCTTCTCATACACGTCTTCCTTCTTTCCGCGCTCCATTGCCTTCCATCTTTCCTCGTACCAGTGCTTGAGCGTCTGCGGTGACTCGCGCAAGGTTTGCCAAATGTCCATCAGGGGTTTGAACGAATCCGAAGCGACTGCTCTTTCAGGTGCCAATGTTGCCAAGACCGCGCCGCTTCCGAGAAAAGGCTCATAGTACGTGCCGAAGTCCGGCGGAAAGTACGAAACGATGTCGGCCGCGAAGCGGTGCTTGTTCCCAATCCACTTCAGGAGTTGCCCCTTCGGAGGCGCCGCCACGTGGACCGGCTGCTTTTCGAACAGCAACCCTTGCAGTGCCGGTGGTTCCTTCGCGATTAAGACTTTTTCTGTTCTCACAAGCCCTTTTATCACATCCCGATTTGGGATATTTGTCAACCCTGTCCTAATATGCCGTCATGCCCAAGGCCGACCTTAGTCAGCAGCGAGAGAAGTTACAAGCCCTTCTCCGCGAGATTCGGCAGGAGGCGGGACTGCGACAAGCCGACCTCGCAGACCGTCTCGGTCAGCCACAGTCGTTCGTCAGCAAATACGAATCGGGCGAGCGACAACTGGACTTGCTGGAACTGCGTCAGGTCTGCGAGGCGCTAGGAATCTCTTTGCAGAAGTTCATTCGTCGTTTCGAGGAATCTCTCAAGTGAAACCGGACCCGCGGTTCCTCAAGCAACCAAAGCACTTCTGGGCGAACGTCCGCAGCATCAGCCAGCATCTTGGCTACACCGATAGAAAGAGCCACCAAGTTAAAGTTCCTGATTTGTCACAGGTTCAAACTGCTCTGATTGAGATCGGCCTGAGCGCCTCTCACGTGGTCGGCCAAGATGGCCAAGCCAATAATTTCGGCAAGATGTTGCTCGCTTATTTCGTGCACCGCGCTCAGTGCTTGAATGAATACGTCAAACCTCGGTTGATGCCCGTGGCCAGAGCCAAGCGTGAGTTCGAAACGCTGCGGGCCAAGCTCTCGCCGAAGTGCGCGATTCCGATGAATAAACAGAAAGGCCCGAAGAAGGCCCCCGCCTACTTCACAGGCATTATCAACATGCTGATCGAAGCGAATTCAAAGGGCCTTCCGTGTGATTACAGCCCCCGTGAGCTCACGACTGTGACCCGCGATGGCGCTCCGCTCCGCACCCTGGCTCGGTGGGTTGACGGAGCTTTCCCGAGCGCTGTAAACCCGATCGCGGTGTGGGAGATCAAGGAATACTACTACACGACGACGTTCGGAAGCCGTGTGGCTGACGGTGTCTATGAGACGCTGCTCGATGGTCTGGAACTCGAAGAACTCAGACAGGAGGAAGGGATTGATGTCAGGCATTACCTGATGGTGGACGCGTACGAGACTTGGTGGGAGGACGGGCGCTCGTATCTGTGTCGGATTGTTGACATGCTCCACATGGGTTACGTCGATGAAGTTCTATTCGGGTCCGAGGTCTTGGAGCGAATGCCTGGAATTGTGAAAGAATGGGCCGAGATTGTGAAGCGGACGGCGAAAAAATAGACGCCTCAAGTTGATCCACCCATGGATTGGGAGGTTCATCGCACCGATGGCGCGCGTACGATGAAGCCGACAAATGGAGTCGGTTAAACGCCCGGCGAGTTTTGCTCGTGCAGTATCCAAACGGGCTGCTAGTGCAATTCTGACGCCGAGCACTGGCGACAGCACGCCGCCCACTCTGAGCCGTACAAGGGCAAGCTGTCGTCGGGATGAAATCCCGGTCCGGGCCATTCCAGCTTCGGCCATCGGCCGCTTGACCCGGCAGTTGCTTCGGCCACATACTGCTTTGCGTTCAGTACATACTCCCAAACGACTGAAAGAGAGGCTCGGATGAACGCCAACCTGGATCGATTGAAAGAAACCCTGACACGCGCCCGGCAGGAGGTCGGCAAAGTGGTCATTGGGCAGGACGACGTGATCGAGAAGTGCCTGACCGTGATTTTCACGAACCATCATGCGTTGATCGAAGGCGTGCCCGGCGTGGCCAAGACGTTGCTCGTCCGCACGCTCGGGCGCATCCTGGGCTGCGAATTCGCGCGCATTCAATTCACGCCCGACCTGATGCCCGCCGACATCACCGGCACGAACGTGTTCGACATGCAGCGCCATGAGTTCACGCTCGTCAAGGGGCCGGTCTTCACGACGTTCTTGCTCGCGGATGAAATCAACCGTGCGCCGGCGAAGACCCAGTCCGCACTGCTGCAGGCGATGCAGGAACGGCGCGTGACGATCGATCGGGAGACGCATGCGCTCTCGCCGAACTTTACCGTGTTCGCCACGCAAAACCCGATCGAGTACGAAGGGACCTATCCCCTTCCCGAGGCGCAGAAAGACCGCTTCATGCTGAAGATCAACATGAGCTGTCCGGCGCGCGAAGAAGAACTGTCGCTCGCGCAACGCAGCCTTGGAGACAACGCGCCGGAGTCGGTGCTCGCAAGCGGCACGGTGCAGGCCGTCATCAGTTCCGAAGACCTGACGGAGTTGCGGAAAACGCTCGATGCGATCCTGGTGCGGGAGGAATTGATCGCCTATGTGGTGGACATCGTGCGCAAGACGCGGAACCACGACAGCGTGCTCGTGGGAGCCGGGCCGCGCGCGACGCAGGCGTTGACCCTCGCCGGACGGGCGCGCGCCGCGTTGGCGGGACGGGATTTCGTTACGCCGGACGACATCAAATCGCTCGCGACCGCCGTGTTGGAGCACCGCTTGATCCTGCGCCCCGAATTCGAGATCGAAGGGTTGACCGTGCAGGAGGTGATCCAGCGCATCTTGCAAGAGGTGGCCGTTCCGCGATGAGGAAGAAGGATCCATTTGATTGAACGATGATCGTCCCGCAAACTCGATTGCTAGTTTGGACCGGCATGGTCGGCGTGCCGTTCGCAACCGCGGGCGCGCTCGTGCCATCGGTGCTTCCCATTGCGCTGCTTGTCGTCGGAGGGCTATTCGTGATCGCGTTGCTGGATGTCGCAGTGAGCTACGGGAAGCTCAACGGGATTCGGGTGGCGTTCCCGGCCGTGGTTCGCATGACGAAAGACCGCGAAGGACGCATCGAGGTGCGCGTGCAAAATGACACGGCCCGGGAACAACTGCTGCGGCTGGGGCTGGCGTTTCCGCCCGAGATTCGCGCGGAAAAGGAAGACCTGGTGGCCTTGCTGCCGGCGGGCGCGCAACAGTCCCGGCTGGAATGGCCGTGCACGCCGGCCAAACGCGGGAGTTACCGGCTGACCACATGTCATTTGGAAGGCGCGTCGTTATTCGGTTTTTGGTCCCTGCGCACGGCTGTGCCGATCGATTTGGAAGTGCGGGCCTACCCGAACCTCTCCCGCGACCGGAAGGATCTCGCCGCGCTGTTCCTCAATCGCGGCAATTTCGGCCTCCACGCGCAACGGCAGGTGGGCAAGGGACGCGACTTCGAGAAGCTGCGCGATTACATCGCCGGCGACGGCTTCGAGGACATCCATTGGAAAGCCACCGCCAAACGCGGGCATCCGGTCACGAAAGTCTTCCAGATCGAACGGACCCAGGAGGTGTACGTCATCATCGACGCATCCCGGCTGAGCGCGCGGCTGGTGAGTGATTTGAGGTTCGAAACTCGTGATCCGGCGGAAACCGGCCCGGCGGTCGAAGACGAATTGCGAATTGCAAGCCACGAATCCCCAGCCACCGAACTGGAGCGATTCCTTACCGCCGCGCTCGTGCTCGGGTTGGCGGCGGAGAAACAGGGGGATCTGTTCGGCGTGCTGAGTTTCGCCGACCGCGTGAAAAGTTTCGTGCGCGCCAAGAACGGCAAACAACACTACGATTCCTGTCGGGACGCCCTGTACACGTTGCAGCCGCAACTGGTGAACCCCGATTTCGACGACGTGTGCACGTTCCTGCGGCTGCGGTTGCGGCGCCGGGCGTTGCTGGTGTTCCTGACCAACCTCGACGACCCGGTGCTCGCCGAGAGTTTCGTTCGCAACATGGACCTGATCCGCCGGCAACATCTGGTGCTGGTGAACATGATGCAGCCGCCCGGGCTGCGACCGTTGTTCTCCGATCCGAGCGTGGCGACGACGGACGATTTGTACCGCCATCTCGGCGGCCACATTCTCTGGCACAACCTGCGCGAGCTGGATTCGGTGCTCCGTTCGCGCGGGGTGCAGTTCGCGCTGCTCGACAACGAACGAATGAGCGCGCAATTGGTCTCGCAATACCTCGACGTGAAACGGAGGCAAATCCTGTGATCATCGACGTTCGCCGATTCATCGCCGAGGAGCGGCCTTACTGGGCCGAGTTGGAGAACACGCTCCACAAGCTCGAAGAAGACGCCGCGCACCGGCTCGACCTGGAGCAGGCAAAAAAGCTCCATTACCTCTATCGCCGCGCATCGACGGACCTGGCCCGGATCACGACGTTCGCGTCGGAGCCCGAGACCCGTCGTTACCTCGAAGCGCTGGTGGCGCGCGCCTACGGCGAAATCCACGAGACGCGCGACAAACCGCACCGGTTCGCGCCGTGGAGATGGTTTTCCCGCACGTTCCCGCAGACGTTCCGAAGGCACGTCCGGGCGTTCTGGGTTTCGGTCGCTGTCACCGTCGTCGGGTGCGCGTTCGGCGGGCTGGCGTTGGCGCTCGATCCCGGCGCGAAGCAGGTGCTCATGCCGTTTCCACATCTCGAAGGCGATCCGTCCGAGCGCGTGCGGGAGGAGGAACGGGCCGAGGGCGACCGGCTCGGCGGCTCGAAGGCCGCGTTTTCGAGTTTCCTGATGACGCACAACACGCGCGTCGCCATCTTCGCCATGGCGCTCGGAATGACGTGGGGTCTGGGGACGATGCTGATGCTGTTTTACAATGGCGTGATCCTCGGCGCGGTGTGCGCGGACTACCTGCTGGCGGGCCAGGCGAAATTCCTCGCCGGCTGGCTGTTGCCCCACGGCGCGGTGGAAATTCCCGCGATCCTCCTCGCCGGGCAAGCGGGACTGATGCTCGGTGGCGCGTTGAGCGGTTGGGGCGATCGCAGTTCGCTGCGAACGCGCCTGCGCAGGATCGGTCGCGACCTCGTCACGCTGATGGGCGGCGTGGCCGTCCTACTCGTCTGGGCCGGTTTCATCGAGGCGTTTCTGTCGCAGTATCACGAACCCGTGGTCCCGTACGCGGCGAAGATTGGCTTTGGCGTGATCGAGTTGGCGCTGTTGGCGGCGTTCCTGGCGCTTGCCGGGCGCGGGAGTGCCGCGAAGGAGATGGAACATGTCGATTCGAGGCTGCGATAACATGGCAAGCTACGGTTACGTAATCGTCCTCGTCGTCGTCCTCGTCGTCGTAATCGAAATCCGAGACGTTCGAGGACGACGAGGAGGACGAGTATTCTCGTCTGGCAAACGAAGATGAAACCGCGGCCTTGAACTCGAAACTCTGAACCAGCGACCATGGCGCGCACCAACATGCTTGTGGTGAAAACCCCGGAAGGGATATTCTTCCCGCTCTTGCTCGCGGGGCCGGTGACCCGTTTCGCCGCGTGGCTCGTGGACCTCGCCTGCATCGCCGTGGTCCTGACTGTCCTCGGCGTCATCGCCCACTTTCTCAAGCTGGTTCGCGAAGAGTGGGCGTTCGCCTTCACCGCGCTGGCCAACTTCGTCGTATCGATCGGCTACGGCATCGCGACCGAGTGGTACTGGCGCGGACAGACGCTGGGGAAACGCCTGTTACGCTTGCGCGTGATGGATGAACAGGGATTGCGCCTCCGACCCAGCCAGATCGTCGTTCGCAACCTCCTGCGGTTCGTGGATAGCCTGCCATTGTTCTACTTTGTCGGCGGGATCGCCTGCTTGATCAGCCGCCGGTCGCAACGCCTCGGCGACGTAGCCGCCAACACCATCGTGGTGCGCACCCCGCGGGTGCTCGAACCCGATCTGGACCAGATCATCGCGGGCAAGTTCAACTCGTTCCGCGAGCATTCGCACCTCGAAGCGCGTCTGCGGCAGCGCGTATTACCCCAGGAAGCCGGGATCGCGTTGCAGGCGCTCCTTCGCCGGGACCAGTTCGACCCGGCTGCGCGCGTGGAACTGTTTCGCGAAGTTGCCGCCCATTTCCGCTCGCGGGTCGAATTCCCGCAGGAAGCCACCGACGGTCTCACCGATGAGCAGTACGTGCGCAACGTGGTGGACATACTTTTCCGTTCGCAAAATGCGACCGGGCAGACTAACTTGCGCCCGAACGATGCCCAGAGCCATACTCAGACCGAACCCGCGTTGCGCACTTAGGTTATCCTCCCACTTGGCGGCATTCCTGATTGGATCGACCGCATTCGCCCAGGCGGTGCTTGCAGCCGACTGGCCTCAATGGCGCGGGCCGAACCGCGATGGCGTCTCGACGGAGACCGGCTGGCTCGTCGAGTGGCCGAAGGAGGGCCCGAAAGCAGTTTGGAAGAAGGACGTCGGCACCGGCTGCGCGTCGGTGGTCGTTAGCAACGGACGACTCTACACCGCGGGCAACCGGTCCAACCAGGACACAGTTTGGTGTCTCGACGCGAAAACGGGCGCCGAGATTTGGAAACATTCCTACCCGGCGGCGCTCGACCCGAATATGTACGAGGGCGGCCCGAACACGACGCCGCTCGTGGATGGACAATTCCTCTACACGGTCAGCCGCGAAGGCGATCTCCATTGCCGGGGTCTCGCCGACGGCAAGACGGTGTGGTCGAAAAGTTTCCAGCGTGATTTTGGCGCGCCGAAGCCGAGTTGGGGCTACTCGGGCACGCCACTGGTCGTCGGGAACCTCCTGATCGCGGACGTGGGTGGACCGGGTGCGTCCACAGTTGCTTTTGAGAAAACGACCGGCAAAGTCCTTTGGAAGGAAGGCAACGACAAAGCGGGCTACTCGTCGCCGGTCGTGTTCCAGCACAACGGCAAACAGTGCGTGGCGATGTTCAACGCCTCGGGACTGGTCGTGCGCGAAGTCGCCACCGGTAAGGAAGTGCTGCGTCACCACTGGAGGACATCGTACGATGTGAACGCCGCCACGCCGATCATCCACGACGGCAAAATCCTCATCGCTTCGGGCTACAGCGTGGGAGGAGCGTTGCTCGCACTCGACGGCAACGACGCGAAGGTCGTATGGAAAAACAAGAGCATGAAGAGCAAGTTCAGCAGCCCGGTGCTGTGGCAAGGCCACCTCTACGGGTTCGACGAATCCACGCTGGCCTGCCTCGATTTTGCCAGCGGCGATGAGAAGTGGCAGCAAAACGGTCTCGGCATGGGGACGGTGCTGATCGCGGATGGAAAGCTCATCGTGCTCAGCGAAAGCGGCGAGTTGCTCGTGGCCGACGCGACACCGACCGGCTTCAAGCCGATTTCCCGTGCAAAGGTGATCAAGGGACGTTGCTGGGTCGTGCCGGTATTGGCGAACGGCCTGATTTACGTGAAGAACAACGATGGCGACCTGGTCTGTTTGGATCTCCGGAAACCATGATGGGGCCTGCCGTTTGGGATGAGTCTGCTTAACGTCACGTGCTTGATCGTGCTGAGTTGCGTCGTCGCCACAGTCACGTTGGCCGGGGACGACGCCGACTTGTTCCGCGAGGACTTCGAGCAGGCCGAGCTGGGATCGATCCCGAAGGAGTTGCTGGTTCTCAGCGGCGGTTTTGCGGTAAAGACGGACGTGCGCGGGAAGTTTTTGGAATTGCCGGGTTCGCCCGTGGAAGGCTTCGGCCTGCTGTTTGGCCCGACCGAAACGCAGGGCGTGACCGTGTCCGCGCGGATCTGGGCCACGCCGCGCGGGAGGCTGAACCCGGCGTTCGGCGTCGGCTTGAACGGGGTGAGCGGATACCGACTGCAAGTCGCGCCGGGAAAACGCGTCTTGGAGATTTGCATCGGCGAGGCGCCGAAGACGGAAGTGCCGTTCGTGTGGAAGGGCGGCGAGTGGACGTGTCTGCGGTTGCAAGTCCGCAAGAGCGGGAAGGGAACGTGGATCGTGGAAGGAAAAGCGTGGGCGCAATCGGAGCGAGAACCAGAGCGATGGATGATCATATTGGAACTGACGGAGGAGCCGCCCGCCGGACGGGCATCGGTCTGGGGCAGTCCGTACGCGGGAACGCCGATCCGGTTTGATGATTTGATGGTGAGGAAGATTGCGAATGGAAAGTGACGTGAGAAGTCAGGTTGTTGTAGCCGCCCGCGTCGAGGGCGGCGGTCCGGGCGAATCGCTGATGGCGTTCGACAAGAAAACGGGCGAGGTCGTCTGGAAACGCGAAGACGACAAGCTCACTCACGCTACGCCTACCCTCGCGACGATCCACGGCGTGCGGCACATCATTTTCTTCGTGCAATCTGGCCTCGTCTCCGTCGCAGTGATGACCGGCGAGGTGCTCTGGCGGCATCCGTTCCCGTGGCAGACCTCGACGGCGGCGTCACCGGTGGTCGATGGCGACATCGTGTTTTGTTCGGCGGGTTACAACGTCGGTGCCGGCGCGGTTCGCATTACCAAGAACGGCAGCAGCCTCGAAGCGAAGGAACTCTGGCGCATGCAAGGCGGGCATCAGTGCCACTGGACGACGCCCGTGCTTCACGACGGCCATCTCTACGGGCTGTTCGGCTTCAAAGAACTCGGACGCATGCCGTTGAAGTGCATCGAACTCGCCACCGGCAAGGAAAGGTGGTCGAAGGATGGTTTCGGTCAGGGCGGGCTGATCGTCGTCGGCAAACACGTGCTCGTGCAAGGCGATCAGGGCCAGCTCGTTCTTGTCGAAGCGACGCCGGCCGAGTATCGCGAGCTGGCCCGCGCACAACCGCTCGGCGGCAAGTGTTGGACGATGCCGGTCGTCAGCGGTGGCAGGATTTTCACTCGGAGCACGAGCCAGGGTGTTTGTCTGGAGGTGTCAGCGAAGTAGGGGAGTGGGGAATGGAGTATCGGAGTATTGGAGTAATGATGAGAACAGGCGGACGCCGATCCGGATGGGCATTCTGGATCATTGCTCCATTCCTCCATTGCTCCATCACTCCATTCTGCTTCGCCGCCGATTGGCCGCAATGGCGCGGGCCGGACCGCAACGGGATCTCCACGGAATCCGGCTGGACGGCGGTTTGGCCGAAGGAAGGCCCGAAACGACTCTGGCGCGCGTCGGTCGGGACCGGCTTTTCCTCGTTGGCCGTGAGCAAGGGTCGCGTTTACACGCTCGGCAACACCGCCGACACCGACACGTTGTTCTGCCTCGACGCGGAAACCGGGAGCGTCGTCTGGAAGCACAGCTACCCATGCAGCCCCGTCGCCGTCCGCCACGAAGGCGGCCCGGGCGCGACCCCGACGGTCGATGGCGAGCACGTCTATTCGCTCAGCCGGAAAGGGCATCTGTTCTGTCTGGGCGCGAGCGATGGGAAAGTCGTCTGGAGAACGGAACTGACCGACGACGCCGGTTCGTGGCAGCCGATGTACGGGTTCACCAGTTCGCCGCTCGTCCAGGGCAACCGCCTCATTCTCAACGCCGGCCCAGCGGGACTTGCAGTCAACAAGAACACCGGCGAGGTTCTCTGGCGGTCGGGGCGGAAATCCTCGGGCTACGCCTCGGCGGTGCCGTTCCAATCCGCCGCGCCCGGGGTCGCCCTTTTTACGCCGCACGAATTGGTGGGCGTCCGCGTCTCCGACGGCCAGGTGCTCTGGCGGTATCCCTGGGCGACGCGCTGGGACTTGAACATCGCCGACCCAATCATCATCGGCGACAAGATTCTGATTTTGTCCGGCTACGATCGCGGCTCGGCATTGCTGCGCTTCGATGGCGCCGAACCGAAGCCGATTTGGGAGAACAAGGAACTGCGCAGCCATTTCAGCACGCCGGTATTGTTCGACGGCCACGTTTTCGGATTCGACGGCAACACCCACAACATGGCCGATTGCTCGCTCAAATGTCTCGAAGCGGCCACGGGCAAGCTCAAATGGAAGGCGAACGAACTGCAACTCGGCGCGCTGATCGTGGCCGACGGCAAATTGATCGCGCTGGATCATCGCGGGGAGTTGTTCGTCGCGCCGGCGTCGCCCGACGGATTCAAACCGCTCGCCCGCGCCCAGGTGATCGGCGGCAAATGCTGGATCGCGCCCGTCCTCGCTAACGGCCGGATTTACGTGCGCAACGCGCAGGGCGAAGTGGCGTGCTTGGACATGAGGGAAGGCAGAAGTCAGAGGGATGAATGATGAAACCAGCGAAAGTTGACCAACTCACCTCATCCTTCATCCTTCATCCTTCATCCTTGGTGGTTCTCTGCGGCCTGATTCTTTCCTTGCCTCCTGCTTCCGCCCAGCGCGCCATCGGCTGGCGCACGGACGGGACCGGGAAATACCCGAACGTCAGCCCGCCCACCGAATGGTCGAGGACCAAGAACGTGGTCTGGTCCACGAAGCTGCCCAACTGGGGCAATTCTTCGCCCGCGATCAGCCAGGGACGCATTTTCGTTTGCGCGGAGCCGAACACGCTCGTCTGCCTGAGCGCGAGCGACGGGAAAATTCTCTGGCAGAAAGCAAACAGCTCCGAGCAGGTGCTTTCGCCCGAGCAACTGCGGAAATGGGAGGAAAACCGGCGGAAAGCCGACGAACTCGCCAAACAGGTGTTGCCGGTCGGCGAAGCGCTGATCAACGCCAAGCGTGAGTTGCGCAAGAACCCGGACGACGCGGAAGCGAAGAAAAAGGTCGAGCAACTGACCAGGCAGCGAAACGATTTGAACGCCCAGATCGACGCCGTGGGCCACGAGCAGCCCCCGGGGACCCATCCCGAGAACGGCTATTCGAGTTGCACGCCCACGACCGACGGCAAGCATGTCTATGCGCTGTTTGGAAACGGGGTCGCCGTGTGCTACGACTTCGAAGGCAACCGACAATGGATCAAATTGGTCGAAATCCCATCCAACGGCCAGGGACAAAGTTCGTCACCATTGCTCGTAGGCGACAAACTGGTCCTCCTCATTAACAGCCTGACCGCATTGAAGCCGGACACGGGCGAGCAACTCTGGCGTGCGACCGCTCCGCAACGCTGGGGTTCGCCGGTCCTCGCAAAAGCGGGCAACGTCGAGGTCGTGGTGACGCCGGGCGGCGATGTCGTGCGGCTCGCCGACGGCAAAGTGCTGGCGAACGGCGTTTCGACGCTGGATTATTGCGCACCGATCGTCGAAGGCGACGTCGCATACTTCGTTCAGCATGGCGGCAAAGCGGTGCGCCTCACGCCACCGAACAGCGACACGATCAAACCGGAAGTGCTCTGGGAGACGAAACCCGCGAGCGAACGGTATTACGCGTCGCCGGTCATTCTCGATGGGTTGATCTACGCGGTGATGCAACAGGGCGAATTCAGCGTGATCGAGGCGGGCTCGGGCAAGGTAATTCACTCGCGCAAGCTCAACCTCGGCGCGACGATTTATTCGAGCGTGACGTTCGCCAAGGGGTTGCTCTACGTTTCCGCCGAGAACGGGAAGACGGTCGTGCTGGAACCGGGACGCGAACCGAAGGAGATCGCGCGCAACGAACTCGAAGCGTTCCGCAGTTGCCCGGTGTTCATCGGCAATCACATGTACGTGAAGACGCGGGAGAAAATGTATTGCATCGGTGGGAACTGACATGAAGCTTTCGACCGCGGATGCACTGAATGTGGGAGGCGCCTCGGCGCGCCGACCGGATCAGGGAAGATGGATACACCAGCCGGTCGGCGCGCGGAGGCGCCTCCCACATTCACTCTTGCCATTGTTCAGCGCCTTCTGCTCGTTGTCCCTCGGCCTGCATCCGCTCCACGCCGAACCCGTGCATGGCTGGCTCAGCTGGCGGGGCCCGCAACAGAACGGGACTTCGGTCGAAACCAACCTGCCCGACAAGTGGGAGATCGGCGGCAAAAATCACCTCTGGACGTACGAGTTGCCAAGTCGCGGCACGCCGGTCATCGCCAACGGAAAGCTATACGTCTGGGGATACAGCGGCGAAGGTGCCGACCTCCAGGAAGTGCTCGCGTGCCTCGACGCTGAGACCGGGAGGAAAATCTGGGAACATCGCTTCAACGATTTTCTCAGCGACATCGTCTATGAGCGCTATTCGATCGGCGCGCCGACGATCGATCCCGAGACCGGCAACGTGTTTATCCTCACCTCGGCGAACGTGTTCGCGGCGTTTACCGCCGACGGCAAGAAACTTTGGGAACACTCGCTTATGGAGGAGTACGGGAAACTGACATTCCCCAACGGTCGCACCGGCGCGCCGGTGATCGACGGCGACCTGGTGATCATCCACGGCATCACCAGCAACTGGGGCGCGCAAGGACCGGGCGCGGACCGATTTTACGCGTTCGACAAGAAGACCGGCCAGATCGTGTGGTCTTCCACGCCGGGCGCGCCGCCGCCGAAGGACAGTTCGTTCTCGACCCCTGTGCTCGCGTGGCAAAACGGCAAACGCGTGCTCTACTGCGGCACGGGCGACGGCTGCATCGTGGGCCTCAACGCCCGCACGGGCGACCCGCTCTGGCATTACAAATTCTCCGCGGGCGGCGTCAACGCATCGGTGGTGCTTTGTGGCGATCTCGCCGTCGCCGGGCACGCGGATGAAAATCTCGATTCCTCTGATTCTGGACGAATGGTCGCTGTGAAGATCGGTTCCGAGCCTCCGGCAGGCAAGCCCGGGCCGGTTGCGCTCGAACGAAACGCTGAAGTCTGGCGCAATCGCGAAAGCGTCATCACCAGCTCGCCCGTGGTCGTCGGTGACGTGATTTATCAGGTGAACAAAGTGGGCGAACTCTGCCGCATGGACGGCAAGACCGGCAAGGTGGCCTGGCGTCACAAGCTCGGACCCGACCAGTTGCACGCTTCGCCGACGTACGCCGACGGCAAGCTCTACATTCCGATGCGCGATGCTGGCTTCTTCATCGTGCGACCGACCGAGAAAGCGGCGGAGGTATTGAGTCACACGCCGCTCGAAGGCGAGGCGCTCGGCGCGCCGGCAATCTGGAACGGCAAAGTCTATTTCACCACGACGAAGCGGATGTATTGCTTCGGAGCAAGACAACAGAGGAAGTCTGTGCCGTCCTCCAGGACCCCTCTCCGCGAACGGATTCAGAAGCGACAGGCGAGATCCGCAAGCGGACCAAGCACTTCAGCGACATATCAAAAGCGGATCGGATTGGCAGAGGGCACCGTTGGCCCGATCACCCAACTGCAAGTAGTTCCATGCGAGGTGCTGATGCGTTCCGGCCAGAAGCAATCGTTCCGGGTGCGCGCGCTGGACGCCAACGGATCGTTTGTGAATGAGTTGGAGGGTGGAGAATGGAAGAAATTCATCCCGCCGACCGCGCGAGTGAAATCGGAGATGGACGCCGAGTTCAACGAGAACGGTGAGCTGGTGGTCAAACCCGCGGCGGGAATTTCCGCAGGCGCGTGGGAAGTCACGGTCAAAGCTGACGACAAGGAATTCAAGGGCTATATCCGAGGGCGGGTGTTGCCCGATCTGCCGTACCGGGAGGACTTCGAGAAGTTCGAAATCAACGTCGCGCATGAAACCGAGAAGGACGCGGCGGGCGCTCCGTCCAAGTTCGCCTGGCCGCCGTTGCCGTGGATCGGCGCGCGGTTCAAATGGGAAGTGCGCGAACTCGACGGCAACAAGGTGATGGCCAAAACAATCGACAACATTTTCTTTCAACGCGCATTCACGTGGATCGGCGATCCGTCGTTCAAGAACTACACGATGGAGGCCGACGTGATGAGCGAGGGCAACCGGCGCAACATGTCGAATGTCGGCATCATCAACCAGCGGTACGTCATCAATCTCGTCGGGAATTGGCAGCAGCTCGAGGTCGTTTCGAATCAGGACCGCGTGAAGGTCTGCGTGCCTTTTGCCTGGCAGCCCAACGTCTGGTATCGTCTCAAAAGCCGGGTGGATGTGGCCAGGGACGGCTCGGGCGTCGTCCGCGCCAAGGCGTGGAAACGCGGCGAGTCTGAGCCGGAGAAATGGACCATCGAGGCCCCCCACAAGCACGCGCACACACACGGCGCGCCGGGGTTTTATGGATTTGCGTTGCAGAGCCAGTTCCGCGTGTATGTCGATAACATCGTGGTGAAACCGAATGATTGAGGACAAGATGATTCCTGGCAAGATGACTCAAACTTTTGGCAGATGCCCGCTTTCAATCATCTTGCCAGCAATCATCTTGTCCCTTTTCGCAACTCCCTTGAACGCCGCCGATTGGCCCATGTGGGGGCGCACGCCCGACCGCAACATGGTCTCGACCGAGAAGGGCCTGCCCGATTCGTTCGATCCCGGCAAGTTCAAGGCCGGCACCGAGGAAGTCGATCTCGCCACGACCAAGAACGTCAAATGGGTCGCCAAGCTCGGCTCGCAGGCGTACGGCAACGTCACGGTCGCCGGCGGCAAGGTGTTCATCGGCACCAACAACGAAACGCCCCGCGACCCGAAGTACAAGGGCGACTACAGCATGGTGATGTGCTTCGACGAAGCGACCGGCAAGTATCTCTGGCAACTGGCCGTCCCCAAACTCGGCGCGGGGAAAGTCAGCGACTGGGAATTTCTCGGCATCTGTTCCTCGCCACACGTCGAAGGCGATCGCGTCTATGTGATGAGCAGCCGGTGCGAGGTCTTGTGTCTCGACATAAACGGCATGGCCAACGGCAACGACGGCCCGTTCAAGGAAGAAGCGCAATACACAGCCGGCCAGGGCAAACCGCCCATCGAGCAGGGCGCGCAGGACGGCGACATCATCTGGCGGTTCGACATGCGCGAGGAACTCGGAGTGTTCCCGCACAACATCACCAGCAGTTCGATTTTGATCGTCGGCGACCGGCTTTACGCGGTCACGTCCAATGGCCAGGATTGGTCGCACCTTTACATTCCGTCGCCGCTCGCGCCGACGTTGATCTGTCTCGACAAGAAGACCGGGAAGCTCCTCGGCGAGGAAGCATCCGAGATCAGCAAACGAATCTTCCATTGCAACTGGGCTTCACCCGCTTACGGCGAGATCGGCGGAAAGAGTCAAGTATTCTTCGGTGCCGGCGATGGTTTTTGCTACGGGTTCGATCCCGCGCCCGGCAAGGCCAAGGACGGCCTCGACATCCTGAAGGAACTCTGGCGATTCGACTGCAACCCGCCCGAGCACAAGCTCAACAAGGAGGGCAAGCCGTTCAAGTATCCCGACGCGCAAGGCCCAAGCGAGTGCATCACCACGCCGGTGTTCTACAAGAACCGCGTCTATGCCAGCGTCGGACAGGACCCCGAACACGGCGACGGCGTCGGCGCGTTAAGCTGCATCGACGCCACGAAATCCGGCGACGCGAGCAAGTCCGGTTTGGTCTGGCGCTACAAAATTGGTCGATCCATTTCCACCGTCTCCGTCGCCGACGGCCTTCTCTACGTCGCCGAGTATTCCGGCAAAGTTCACTGTCTTGATGCCGACACCGGCAAGGCGCATTGGGTTCATGACACGCAAGCCCACATCTGGGCCTCGACGCTCGTGGCCGACGGCAAGGTGTATGTCGGCGCGGAGGACGGCGCGTTCTGGGTGCTGGCTGCCGGCAAGGAAAAGAAGGTCATCCACAAGGCGGAGTTTCCGTCCCCCGTGTACGCCTCGGCCATCGCCGCGAACGGCGTTCTCTACGTGCAAACCCACACGCATCTGTACGCCATCGCGAAGAAGTAGCGCTCGCGGAGTGAGCTTTGACACCGCGTGCGCGCACCGATATAATTCGGCCATGTTGAGCGTCAAAATGCGACCGTTGACCGTGCATGACTACCGCGCTGTCCCCGAGGGTGGCCCTCGGTACCAACTCATTGAAGGAGAGATGCACTTGGCCCCCGCCCCGAATCGCTTTCATCAACATATCTCCCGGAACATCGAGTTCATTCTGCTCAAGTACCTGGAGAAACATCCCATTGGCGAGGTGTACGACGCCCCATTCGACGTGGAACTGACCGACATCAACGTCTACCAACCGGACATCGTGTTCATCTCCGACGCCCATCGCTCGATCCTGACCGAGCAAGGTGCGGCGGGCGCACCGGATTTCGTCGTCGAGATTCTATCTCCCAAGACAGCCGAGATGGACAAGGGCACCAAGCGTGAAGTGTACTCCCGTTGCGGCGTGGAGGAACTATGGATCGTTGACCCTGACGCCAAGCGGATCCACGTCTATCGCCTTCAGAAAAATGCTGTGACGCCGGCCGCGACGTACGGCGAGAAAGCAAAATTCAAATCGCCGCTCTTCCCCGGCCTCACCTTCGACACGGTGAAGATCTTCAAGTTCTGACAGTCGCGGACTGACTCAGAATGAAGACCCGAGCAATCCTCCTCTGCCTTCTCGCGCTCGCCGTTTACGTGCTCCACCAGGATTTCTGGAACTGGAAAGACTACAAGCCGCTCATCTTCGGATTCCTTCCGGTCGGGTTGGCGTACCACGCCGGCTACTCGATCCTCGCCGCAATCATGATGGCGCTGTTCGTGAAGTTCGCGTGGCCAAAACATCTGGAAGATGTAGCCGCCCGCGCTGAGGGCGGCGTTCCGGATGCGAAGAAAGACGCTGAGCCGCATTCACCGCGCGCGGCTACAAGGGACGATCCGAAGTGATTCCCGCCATCGTTGTTTTCGTCTATCTCGCCGTCGTCATCTACATCGGCGTCTTCGCGTTCCGCAAAGGAAAGGAGACCGGCGAGGACTATTTCCTCGCGAGCCGCGGCCTTGGACAATGGGTGTTCTTGCTGACCCTCTTCGGCAGTAACATGACGGCGTTCGCCATTCTCGGCAGTTCGGGTCTTTCCTACCGCGCCGGCATCGGCGTGTACGGGTTGATGGCGTCGTCCTCCGGCTTCGTTATCCCGCTGACGATCTTCTTCATCGGCACGCGTCTCTGGGCGGTCGGCAAACAATACGGGCACATGACCCAGGTCCAATATTTCCGTGACCGCTGGGAATGTTCGCACATCGGCACGGTGATCTTTGCCGTCACCGCCGCGATGCTCGTGCCGTACATCATCATCGGCGTCATGGGCGGCGGACACACGCTCGAAACGATCAGCGGCGGCAAGGTCCCGTACTGGCTCGGCGGCGCGATCGTGGCGTTGGTGGTGATGAGCTACGTCTTCTTCGGCGGGATGCGCGGCACAGCGTGGGTCAACACCTTCCAGACGTTACTGTTCCTGGTTTTCGGTACCGTGGCGTTCTACTTGATCGCGCGCAAACTGGGCGGATTCGATTCCGTGGTAGAACAACTCGCCTCGAACCCAAAGACAGCGCCGCTGCTCACGCGCGAACGGATTTCGCCGTACGAGTTTTTCAGCTACACGTTCATCCCGCTGTCGGCGATCATGTTTCCGCACATCGCCATCACCTGTTTCACGGCGAAAAAGGTCACGCACTTCAAGAAGACGGTGATCTTCTACCCGATCTGCATCATGCTGATCTGGGTTCCGAGCGTGTTCCTGGGTGTCGTCGCGGCGAGTCAGTTCCCGGGACTGAAGCCGGGCGAATCCGACGACGTGATCCTGCGTCTCCTCGCGGCGAACACGGATATCTGGCTGGCCGGCATCCTTGGCGCAGGAATCATGGCCTGCGTGATGGCGTCGGACACGCAAATCCTTGCGCTCGGCACGATGTTCACGGAGGACGTCTTCGCGTACTACGGACACAAGGAGCGGTTCGGAGAGAAGGCCCAGGTGTGGACGGGACGAATCTTCGTGGTCGGCATAACGCTCGTGGCGTACCTGATCGCGCTGGAGCTGAAGGACAAAGCCGGCATCTTCGAGTTGGCGATCCGATTTGCGTTCTCCGGCTTCGCCGCCCTCGCGCCGATCATGCTGGCGGCGTTGTTCTGGAAACGCAGCACCAAGTGGGGCGCGCTCGCAGCGGTGCTCTGGGTGGCATTGACGGTGCTCGGCACCTGGTGGCTGTACAATTATTCCGCTGGCGTCGCCCCGAGGCCCGGTCAACTACCCGCGCAGATCTTTCCCGCATTCGGCGATCTGTTCCTGCGGACGCCGACCAACGTCACCATCTTTGGTTTCTTGCCGGTAATGCCGATGTGCCTTGGCTCGGCGCTGTGGATGTGGCTCGTGTCATTGTTGACCAAACCGCCGTCGCAAGCGACTATCGAGAAGTATTTCCCGAGGAACGGATGAAAGGGCCCGTTGAAGCCGGTAGCCTTTCGGACGGACGAGAGGACACGTAAGCGATGAAGGTCTTCTTGAAATCCCAACTGAAGTTGACCCCTGCAATCTGGTAATCAGGCAGCCTGAACGCAGGCGCGTTGACGCTCAACCATTCCCAATCCTTCGTTTGCACTTCGACAAGCGGAGATGCCTTGGGCTTTTGGAACAGACAGATTTGGAGAACAACGGTTTCGCCCGCCTTGGCAAGGGACGTTGGATAGAACTGCCACCAGACCACTTTGCCGCGCAGAAACTCGGCCATCTGCTTGTCGTTGAACAAAATCCTTGTTCATTCGGCGGACCGGTCACGGTGGTTGGTGAGATACACTTCGAGCAGCGTGTACTCCCTGCCCTCGATACTCACAGGACCGTCCCTCCCACTCGTAACGAGCGGCGTCCATTTGATGGAAGAATAGACGGGGGTAGGATCAACGGGCGGTCGCCACTGCACTTCCGCCGAGAGACCCGCGGGGAAAGACGCCAGTCCGATGTTCGCGCAAGCGCACAGAGCGACGCCAACGAAAAGGGCGATCTTCCTATCGCTCTCGAACATGCCCACAAGAATACGATGCGGCGCAGAAGGCTGTCTATCAGGCCAAGTATTATTTGATCCTAAATCCCAATGCCCTCAAGGCATCGCCTCGGGATCGTCGCCAGAACCATTTGACTCTTTTCGCACAAACTCGGACAGTACCGGTGCAATGGCGCCGTTGACCCAGCACTCCAACACGCCAGCACTCCGACACGCCGCCGCTTTGGACGCCCACGTGCGCGAGGTCGTGCGCTGGCATTTCTCCCCCGAGACCGGCACGCCGTTCTGGTTGGACTGGGCAAAGCAGTCGGGTCGAAACCCGGCAACGGAAGTCAAAACGGCGGATGACCTCTGCAAATTTCCACATTTCGTGGACGACTGGCTGCGTGACGAACCGAACGAAAGCTGGGTACCGAACGCCTACAAGGGTCGCCCGTTCTACGTCTTTGAGACTGGTGGTACGACCGGCATGCCCAAGCAGCGTGTCAGTTGGGACGACCACAAGACTGATTACGAGCAATTCTCCGCGACGCTCGATGACAAAGCGTTCCCGCGCGGCTCGAAATGGCTGATGCTCGGCCCGACCGGCCCGCGTCGGTTACGACTGGCGATCGAACATCTCGCTTGGCATCGCGGCGGCTCCTGCTATCACGTCGATCTCGATCCGCGCTGGGTCGTGAAGTTGCTGGCAGAGAAACGATTCGACCTCGCCAACGAATACAAAGACCACGTCGTCAACCAGGCCGTGACGATCCTGAAGCACCGCAGCGACATTCATTGTCTATTCACGACGCCCAAACTCCTCGAAGCGCTCGGTGAAACGATCAACGTACCCGATGCGGGGATCACGGGCGTGTTCTGTGGCGGCACTTCGATGACAGCCCAAGTGGTGCGATTCCTCTGCGAGGAGGTGCTGGAGAACCGCGCCGCGTTCGTGCCGACGTACGGCAACACCCTGATGGGTCTCGCCGCCAGCAAGCCATTGACGCGCGAGGACAAATACAGCATTACCTATTACGCCCCGCAGCCGCGCGCGATCCTGCGCGTCGTCGATCCGAAAGACACCAACCGCACGGTTCAGTATGGCCAATGGGGGCGCGTCGAGTTGAGCACGCTGACCAAGGAATTCTTCATGCCTCGTTTCCTCGAACGCGACGAAGCCATTCGCCGTCCGCCGTGCCCGCAGTTCCCCTGGGATGGCGTCGGCGACGTGCGCCCGTTCGGGATGATGGAGAAGAAGGTTGTAGAAGGAGTCTATTAATCGCTCATGGTCGTTCCTCACATCCCGGTCCTTCGACTCGGCTCAGTCTATGAAAGCCTGGATGCGACAGAAATCGCCAGCTTCCGCGGCAATCAGCGCGTCGCCCGGGTCAGCCAGGCGAATGGCGGGCTGATTCGCAAGGACCTGAAGCGAATCGGCGCGTCGCGCGAAGCCCTGGGCAGGGTTCCGAGCCGGCGGCTCATGGAGATGTGCGCGAAGGCGGGAGAGCTGTTCCGGAATGAGGCGCTCCCGTTGGGGCAGGACGGCGAAAGGCAAACGCCGCAGCAATACATCGAGCAGCTTTCTTCTACGAGCGGACTGCCCCACGCGCTTTGTCGGCGGAACATGGCGAAGATTCACCACGTGCTCACGCAGATGCCGGCGATCGTACGTGGATTGACGCGTGGACTCGATCCCGAAGTGCTCGATGCCGGCGTTGGCGAGCAAAACGGCGTGCGCGTCAGTTTCTACGGGGCGACGGATTGTCTCGGCGTCGTGCTGCCGAGCAACTCGCCCGGGGTCAATTCGCTCTGGCTACCCGCGATCGCGCTGAAACTTCCCGTGATTTTGAAGCCGGGACGCGAGGAACCTTGGACACCGTATCGGATCATTCAGGCGCTCATTGCGGCGGGCTGTCCCGCGGAAACGTTCGGCTTCTATCCGACCGATCACGAAGGCTCGAACGCGATCCTGCAAGGTTGCGGGCGCGCGCTGATCTTCGGCGACAAAAGCACCGTCGAGCGCTATGCCGGCAACCCAAACATCCAGGTGCACGGGCCCGGTTTCAGCAAGGTACTCATCGGCGAGGATGAGATCGAACGATGGCCGGAGTTTCTCGATTTGCTCGTTTCGTCCATCGCGGACAACGGCGGACGCAGTTGTATCAATGCGTCGGCGATCGTCGTCCCGAAGTATGCGCGCGAAATCGCCGACGCGCTGGCCAACCGGCTCGCTGCAATTCAGCCAGTGCCGGCCGACGATCCGAACGCGCAGCTTGCCGGCTTCGTCAACCCGCAGGTTGCCGAATCCATTGATTCCGCAATCGCGGAAGGCCTTCGCACTGCTGGCGCCGAAGACGTGACGACGAAGTATCGCGGCAGCGCTCGCAAAGTCGAATTCGAGGGAGCAGTGTACCTACGTCCCACAATTGTCCTGTGCGATTCGTTCTCGCATCCTTTGGCCAACAGAGAATTTCTGTTTCCGTACGCCAGCGTCTGCGAAGTGCCGCAGGACAAGATGCTGGAACGGATCGGTCCGTCGCTCGTCGTCACCGCCATCACGCGCGACGAGGAATTCAAACGGCAGTTGCTCGCGTCGCCGCAAATCGACCGGCTCAACATCGGCCCGATCTCGACGATGAAGGTGTCCTGGGACCAACCACACGAGGGAAACTTGTTCGAGTTTCTTTACAAACGCCGGGCGATTGATGGCGTGAATGGCGGAGCGGCCTCAGTGCCGCGACCCTCGACGCGCTCAGGCGCCTCCCACATTCTGGGCTTCGACCATCTGCCGCACACGCGAGTCGTTTTCGGCCCGAACACTGTCGAGCGGATTGGCGAATTGGTCCACGAGTTGCCGGCTCGAAAGATTCTCCTGGTGACCGATGCCGGTATCGTCGCTGCGGGCCACGCGGATCGAGTCCAAAAGCTGATCGAAGCTGCGCGCGTTTCCGTTGTCGTGTTCGACCGCGTTCAGGAAAATCCGACCACATGCACCGTGCACGAATGTCTCGCAATGGCCCAAGCAGCCGGCATCGAAGCTATCGTCGGTCTCGGTGGCGGCAGCAGCATGGACACGGCGAAAGGGTGCAACTTTCTTCTAACCAACGGCGGCCGTATGCAGGATTACTGGGGCATCGGCAAGGCGACCAGACCGATGCTACCGCTGATCGCCATCCCCACGACAGCCGGCACGGGCAGTGAGTGTCAGTCGTTCGCATTGATCGCGGACGAAGGCACGCACCAAAAAATGGCCTGCGGCGATCCCAAGGCGGCGGCGCGCATCGCGATCCTCGATCCGATGCTGACAGTGACACAACCAAAGCAGGTCACGGCAGCCACCGGCATCGATGCGGTGGCTCACGCGGTCGAGACCGCGGTAACGACGAAGCGAAACGAAATCTCCTGGCTCTACTCGCGCGAGGCGTTCCGTCTCACGGTGACCAATCTTCCGCCCGTATTGAGCCAGCCGAACAACCTCGAAGCCCGCGCCGCGATGCAATTGGGCGCGGCCTACGCGGGCATCGCCATCGAGAACAGCATGCTCGGCGCGGCCCATGGCGCGGCGAACCCGTTGACCGCGCGTTTCGGCATCGTGCATGGCCGCGCTGTCGGACTGATGTTGCCGCATGCGATGCGATTCAACGCGAACGATCCCACCGCGCGCGCTCTGTATGATGAACTCGCACGCGCCGCCGGCTTGGATGGCTTCGATTCCCTGTTCCAGCGGCTTCTGGAGTTGGTGGTTGTTGCGGAAATCCCGCGCTCCCTTTCGGAATGCAACGTCCCTCGTTCCGCCATCCCGGCGCTCGCGGAGGAAGCGGCCCGGCAATGGACAGCGCAATTCAATCCGCGGCCGGTCACCGCCGCTGACTTCGCAGCGATGTATAACGACGCTTGGTAGCGCGCCGTCCCCTGTGATAGTCTTGCGGCCATGAGTTTTCCAACGACCCGAATGCGGCGTCTTCGCCAGTCGCCCGCGCTGCGGGCGATGGCGCGCGAAACGTCCCTGGAAATCAACGACCTCGTTTGGCCGCTGTTTGCCTGTGAAGGGAAGCGCGTGCGCAAGCCGGTGCAGTCCATGCCGGGTGTGGACCAACTTTCCGTGGACGAGTTGTCGCGCGAAGCCGAGAAAGCAGTCCGACTCGGGGTGCCGGCGGTGGTCCTGTTCGGCATCCCCGCGCGCAAAGACCCGCGAGGCTCGGGCGCCTATGCGAAGGATGGGATCGTGCAACGCGCCGTGCGCGAGCTCAAGAAACGCTTCCCCACCCTGGTCGTGATCACGGACGTCTGTCTCTGCGAATACACCAGCCACGGGCACTGCGGGGTCGTGCAAAGGAAGGGCGGGAGCTTCACCGTGGCGAACGATCCGACGCTCAAGCTGCTGGCTCAAACAGCGTTGTCGCACGCCGAGTCGGGGGCCGACGTCATCGCGCCGAGCGATATGATGGACGGCAGGGTAAAGGTGATTCGGGGCGCGTTGGACGGCCATGGATTTCAGGACACGCCGATCCTCTCCTACGCGGCCAAGTTTGCATCGAGCTTTTACGGACCGTTCCGCGATGCAGCAGAGTCGCCGCCGCAGTTCGGCGACCGGAAGTCCTACCAGATGGACTACGCCAACGCGAACGAGGCCCTGCGGGAAGTCGCGCTGGACATCGAAGAAGGCGCGGACGTTGTGATGGTGAAGCCGGCGCTCGGTTATCTGGACCTGGTCTATCGCGTGAAAGAGCGCTTCGGATGTCCCGTCGCGGTGTACAACGTCAGCGGCGAGTACGCGATGGTGAAGGCCGCCGCGCGCAACGGCTGGATCGAGGAACGGGCGGCGGCGTTGGAGATCCTGACCGGATGCAAGCGCGCCGGCGCAGATTGGATACTCACCTACTGGGCCTGCGACGTGGCCGGCTGGATTGGTTCGTAGCAGCGCGAAATGCCATCGGGCATGGCCGCCGGGCGGCCATATTGCACGGCCTCCGGGGCGCGTTGACTTTCGGCCCCAAATTGATACACTCGGCGGTACACAAGGGGACGAACAAGCCGACCACCCTGGCCATCCAAGGAATGTCAACAGAATCGCAGATTCATCGTCTGCTTGCGGAGCGGGCTCGACACGACCCGGACTCGGTTGCCTTGCTCGCGCCGGACCGCGCGCCGCTTTCCTCGGTCCGCCTGCTCCAGCAGGTGCAAGGGATGGTCCATTGGCTTCGCAGGGTGGGAATCGGGCGCGGCGAGCGCGTTGCAATCGTTCTTCCGAATGGACCCGACATGGCCGTGGCTTTTCTGGGCGTGGCGTCGTGCGCGGCCAGCGCTCCCCTCAACCCGGCCTATCGCGCGGAGGAGTTCGAGTTTTACCTGGCAGACTTGGACGCCAAAGCGTTGATCGTGCAGCGAGGGTTGAATTCGCCTGCGCTTTCCGTGGCGCGAGCGAGGGGAATCTCCATCGTCGAATTGGGGCCGGTATCTTCCGCGGAGGCCGGCGTGTTCACGCTGAACGGAGACAGCGTCGCAGGCGGCAGCAACGGCGCGGAGTTTGCCGAGCCCGACGACACGGCCCTGGTCCTCCACACGTCTGGCACCACGTCGCGTCCGAAAATCGTTCCGCTGACTCACATCAACCTTTGCGTCTCGGCCGGTAACGTGGCCGCCAGCCTCGCGCTGACGCACGCCGACCGGTGCCTGAACGTGATGCCGTTGTTCCACATCCACGGGCTGGTCGCGGCAACGCTCGCTTCGTTGTCGGCGGGCGGGAGCGTGGTCTGCACGCCGGGGTTTGCGGAAGCCGGGTTCTTTGGCTGGCTGGATGAATTTCAGCCGACCTGGTACACCGCCGTGCCGACGATGCATCAGGCGATCCTCGGTCGGGCATCGCAACATGGCGAGACGATCGCGCGCCGTCCGTTGCGTTTCATTCGTTCCTCCTCCTCGGCGTTGCCGCCGCAAGTGATGGGCGAGTTGGAGAAGGCGTTTCGCGCGCCCGTCGTCGAAGCTTATGGCATGACGGAGGCCGCGCACCAGATGGCGAGCAATCCGCTTCCCCCGCGACCGCGCAAGCCGGGATCGGTCGGGCTGCCTGCCGGGCCGGAGATCGCGATCGTGGACGAAGCGGGGAACCTGGTTCCCGCCGGAGTGATCGGCGAAGTCGTGATCCGTGGCCGGAACGTGACGAATGGATACGAGCGCAACCCGGCCGCGAATGTCGCCGCGTTCACCAACGGTTGGTTTCGCACCGGCGATCAGGGCGTGATCGACGGGGACGGCTATCTTTCGTTGACGGGCCGCATCAAGGAGATCATCAATCGCGGCGGAGAAAAAATCTCGCCGCGCGAGATCGACGAAGCTTTGTTGAACCACCCGGGCGTGCGTCAGGCCGTGGCGTTTGCCGTACGCCATCCCACGCTGGGCGAAGACCTCGCGGCGGCAGTCGTCCCGAAAGACGGTCTGCTGCTCCATGAGTTGGACCTTCGGCAGTTTCTCGCGCGGCGACTCCCGGATTTCAAGGTACCCAGCCGGATCGTGCTGGTCGCCGAGATCCCGAAAGGGCCGACCGGGAAAGTGCAACGGATCGGGCTTGCTGACCGGCTGGTGCGAGCGCTGGCTGTGCCGTACGAACCGCCCGCTGAAGGTCTGGAACGACTGGCCGCCGCGACGTTCGAGGAAGTGCTCCAGCGGCGCATGGTGGGAAGGAACGACAATTTTTTTACCCTGGGAGGAGATTCGATTCGCGGCACGCAAGTCGTGGCCCGACTGACCAAGGCGCTCGGCGTCGAGCTGGTGCCGACGACGTTGTTCCGACATCCGACCGTTGCGTTGCTGGCCGTCGAACTGGCCCGGCTGCAAGAGGAGCAGGAGATCGAATCGCTCGCGGCGCAGTTGCAGTCGCTACCGCCCGAGGAGGCCGCCCGTCTGCTCCAGCAAGGACCGGAGGACCACGCTTGACTCCGTCCACCGGAAACGGCGACAGCAAGAACGCGTTGCTGGATCGTCTGCAAGCGCTGACCGCGGCGCAACGAGCGGCGCTCCGGAGGCGCATGTCTGCGGAGAAAGCCGGCGGCCATTCGCTCATCGCTGAGGCCCTGCGCCGTTGCGGGATGAAACGGGTGCTGGGCATCACCGGAACGCCGGTGCATCAGGTCTTTCCCGAGTGCGCCAAGCGCGGCATTCGTCCGATCGGCACGCGTCATCAGCAAGCCAGCGTGTTGATGGCCGCCGCTGCCAACTACGTGGCCGGGCGGATGGAGTCGGCAGTCGTGGTCTCGGCGGGACCGGCGGTGACCAACGCGCTGACCGGCGTGTTGGTGGCTCGGGACAACGGCTGGCCCGTCCTCGTCATGGGTGGGCGACGACCGATCCACCAGGAAGGGATCGGCTACTTCCAGGAATTGGATGCCGTGCCGATCTTCCAGAGCGTGACGAAGTGGGCGGCCAAGGTCGAACGAACTTCCGAGATCGTGAGCGCGGTGGTGCGGGCCCATGAGATCGCCAGCAGCGGCCGACCCGGCCCGGTGTATCTCGATCTTCCCGAGGACGTGCTCGACGGAAGGAGCGAGGCTACGAACTTACCGGCACCGGCCCAGCCAACGCACCTGCCGGCCGATGCGGAAAAGGTAACGGACGCCGCCCGGTTGCTTTTGGAGGCGCGACAGCCCCTGCTCATCCTCGGCGATGGCATCCGCTGGTCCTATTGCCCGAAGGCGCTGCGGCGTTTGGTCGAGCGCCTCGGCATTCCTTTCATTGCTGCGCCGATGGGGCGCGGATTTTTGTCGGACGATCATCCGCTCTGCGCCAACGAGATTCGCCGATGGATTCAGACGCAGGCCGACGTAGTCCTGATGGCCGGGGCGTGCTTCGACTATCGGTTTCGCTTCGGGGCCGAACTCGCGCCGGGGGCGCGGATCATCCACGTGGACATCGACCCGACGATGTTGGGCAAAAGCGTCGCAGCCGCTCTGACGATCTGCGCAGACAGCGGGTTGTTTCTCACGCAACTGGACGAAGCGTTGGCGGCGAAGTGCGGCGAGAATGAATCGGTCCGGCTGGGTCCCTGGCGGGAACAGATGAAAGCGGCATGCGAAGAGACGCGTCTGGCCAGGAAGGCTTGGCTGGCGAAAAAGTCAGCCCTGATGGGGCCGCAGCATCTCTTCAGCGCCTTGCGCGACTTTCTTCCCGCCGACGCGGTGGTGGTGCTGGACGGCAGCATTACGCTTGCGTCAGGTCAAGCCCTCCTTTCCGCCCGAACGCCGTGTGGCTGGCTCGACCCGGGCTGGAACGGCTGCATGGGCGCGAGCATCCCGTTGGGCATGGGGGCCAAACTGGCGGCGCCCGAGCGGATGGTGGTCGTTGCGTGCGGCGATTTCGCATTCGGGCTGAGCGCGATGGAGTTGGAGACGGCGGTGCGGCATCGGATTCCCATCCTGGTCGTGGTGGCCAACAACGACGGCATCACAGGGGCGAATCGACAAAAGGCGTACTTTCTCCCGGACTACCCGGAACGGTTCAGCCAATTTCTGCCGCAGCTCCGGTACGAACGCATCATGGACACGTTCGGCGGACACGCCGAGTGGGTAACGGAAGCGGCGAACCTCCGACCGGCCTTGGAGCGGGCGGCGGCTTCGGGTTTACCGGCATGCATCAACGTCAGCGTGGATCCTGATGCGCCACATCCGGGTTTCTGGTGAGGGAGATCACCCAATGAAGGACCTCCAAGATCGGATGGCCAAGCTGACGCCGGCGCAACGCGATTCCCTCGCGCGCCGCTGGAAGGCAACTCCCGCGCAGGCCGGCGAGCGTTCGATCCCACGCAGAAACGAGCGAGGTCCGGCGCCGCTCTCGTTCGGCCAGCAACGCCTCTGGTTCCTGGACCAGTTGCAGCCGGGCAGCTCGGTCTATAACATGGCGAGCATTTATCGGTTGTCCGGCAAACTCGATGTCGCGGCGCTGGAACGGGCCTTGAGCGAAATTACGCGCCGGCACGAGGTTCTGCGCGCCAATTTCGATACCCTCAACGACGCGCCCGTCCAAATCATCCGGCCATTCGAGCCGGTCCAACTCACACTCACCGACCTCACTCACCTGCCGGATGACCGACGCTGGACAGCCTGCGAACAGCAAATCTCCGCCCAGATCCGGACGCCACTGGATCTGAAGCGCGCCCGGCTCATGAAAGCCAGTCTGCTCCGGTTGGCTGCGGACGAGCATGTGTTCGCCCTGATCGTCCACCACTGTGTCTCGGACGGCTGGTCCAAGATGCTGATCGGTCGGGAACTGACAGCCTTGTATGAGGCGTTCTCCCAGGGCAAACCTTCGCCGTTGCGCGAATTGCCGATCCAATACACCGACTACGCGCACTGGCAGCGCGCGCGGCTGCAAGGGAACGCGCTCGATACCCAGACGTCCTACTGGAAAAAACAGCTTGCCGGCAACCTGCCCGTTTTGGACCTGCCGCTGGATCGTGTGCGTCGCAGCGTGCAATCGTTCCACGGCGCGCGGCGGTCGATCCGTTTGCCCGACGCGCTGGTCGAAAGGTTGACCTCGCTCGGACAGCCCGTCCACGCTTCGTTGTTCATGACGATGTTGGCGGCGTTCAACATGTTGCTGGGCCGCCTCTCCGGCCAGGAGGACGTCATTGTCGGCACACCAGTAGCCGGACGAACACGGCTGGAGACGGAGGAACTGGTCGGACTATTTCTCAACAACCTCGCGCTGCGCACGAACCTCGCCGGCAACCCCACGTTTTCGGAATTGCTCCAACACGTGCGCGAAACCACGTTGGACGCGTTCACGCACCAGGACTTGCCGTTCGAAAAGCTCGTCGAGGAACTGCACCAGGAACGGAGCCTGCGCCACACGCCGGTCTTTCAGGTGATGCTCAACATGTTCATGATGGCCGAACCCACGGTCGATCTCCCGGGGTTGAAGATCGAGGAAATTCAGAAGCCAGAGGTCGAGGCGAAGTTTGACCTGACGCTGTACGTTCGAAAGGAAAACCCCGGCCTGCGGCTGGACCTGGTGTTCAATACCGACCTGTTCGACGCGGCGCGCATGGAGGAGATGCTCGAACAATTCCAACGCCTTCTCGAACAGATCGTCGAAGCTCCCGACCGGCCGATCCATTCTTATTCGCTGGTCACGGACCGCGCTCGCAAGGTCTTGCCGGACCTGACCGAGGTCCTGCCCGAGCCCAGGTTTGCGCCGGTCACGAGCAAGTTTCTGTCCTGGACCGCGAAGACGCCGACGCAAAAGGCCGTTGCCCAGATGGGACGCTCGTGGAGCTACGAAGAGCTGGCCGCCAGCGCGCGGAGCATCGCCGAGGCGCTCCAGGCGCGAGGAATCAGGAGCGGCGATGTCGTGGCAGTGGCCGGCCCGCGGAGTTTCGGGCTGATCGCCGGCGTGATGGGGGCGTTGATGAGCGGCGGTGTGATGTTGACGATCTCGCGCGACCTTCCCGCGAACCGGCAACGGTTGATGCTCCACGAAGCCAGGGCGAAGTGTCTGCTCTACGTCGGCGAATGGCGGACGGAGGACGACTGGCTGCGCGAGTGGAAGGACTTGTCCGTCATCGCAATCGGAGCGCGGGATGGAAAGCCCGCGGACGACGGTGTCTCATCGAAGCTCGGAAACGTGGCCTTGCCGGAGACGTCGCCCGATGACCCGGCGTATGTTTTCTTTACCTCGGGAACGACCGGCGTTCCCAAAGGCGTGTTGGGCTGCCACAAAGGTCTCCGCCACTTTCTGGCGTGGCAGAGGACCACGTTCGACATCGGGCCGAGAGACAACGTCGCGCAACTGACGAACCTGTCTTTTGACGTGGTCCTGCGCGACATCTTTCTGCCGCTGACGAGCGGGGCCACGCTGCATCTGCCGGATGAAGCCGACGATCCCGGGTCGGATCGGGTCCCGGCGTGGCTCGACCGGCACGGGATCACGGTCCTTCATGTGGTTCCCACGCTTGCTCAGACATGGCTGGCCGGCAACCTGGATGGCGTCCGCCTCCGCAAGCTTCGCTTGGCCTTCTTTGCCGGCGAGCCGTTGCCGGCAAGTCTCGTGCGGCGATGGCGCGATGCGTTCCCCGAATCGGGCGAGATCGTCAACCTCTACGGCCCGTCGGAGACCACGCTCGCCAAATGCTTTCAAGTTGTCCCCCGCGAGCCCTTTGCCGGCATACAACCGATCGGCGCGCCGATTCCGCAGACCCAGGTGTTGGTGCTGAACCGCGCCGGGAAACTGTGCGGCGTGGGCGAACTCGGCGAGATTGTCATCCGCACGCCGTTCCGTTCGCTGGGCTACATCAACGCGCCGGAGGGGCGGCAGAGGAAGTTCGCGAAAAATCCGTTTCACGACGATCCGAACGACCTCGTGTACTACAGCGGAGATCAGGGCCGATACCGCCCGGATGGAACGCTGGAGATTCTGGGGCGCTTGGACGATCAGGTGAAGATCCGCGGCGTGCGCATCGAGCCGGACGAAGTGAGCGCGGTGCTGGGCCAGCATCCGCAGGTTCGGGCTT
>Ga0187892_10003084_pt1 | contig 31329 bp, 27 predicted proteins | sample MA1701073metaG_FD_139345 | JGI IMG/M metagenome (GOLD analysis project Ga0187892, IMG submission 139345) | Bio-ooze microbial communities from a basaltic lava cave in the Kipuka Kanohina Cave System on the Island of Hawaii, USA - MA170107-3 metaG ...
GGTACGGACAACGTAGTCCGCTACGTTGCTCGTATCGGTGGGCAGATACGTCGCCGCCCCGCCAGCGGCGAGGAACTCCCCGAAACGTACACGGCAATCGTCGAAGCTGTTGCCGAATGCGCCGATGCCGAGGGCGAAGCTGTCGGCGTCGAGGCGTAGCTTGCGACAGTGCCCTGCTTCGAAGCTCGCTTGGGTCAATCGCTGCGGCTCGCCGGTCGCATGGCAGGACAGCGTCGCGCCGGGCTGCCGGTCGCAGACATCGAATACGGCGCCGTGGCGTTCGACCTGGCGGCTGCGCTGCAGCGCAGCGCGGTCTCCGTCGCCCGTCGGCAATTTCAACAGCATCTGGAGTCCGGCGAGCTCGAGAACGTGCTTTACCGCTTCCGAAGGGTTGGAGACGATGAGCGCACCGTTGATCCGTTGCAGCTGCTTGTAGATCTTCAGCAACACGCGGATCCCCGCCGAGCTCATGTATGTAATCTCGGCGAGGTTCAGCCGAAGGCGGTGGTGGCCGTTGCGCACGAGCTCCTCGAGGGCGAGGTGGACCAGTAGGCGTCCAACCGCCCGCGAACGCTTACGTCGACAAGGTCGGCTGAATGCTGGGTCGTGATTTCCATGCTCGTCGCCCCGTCAGCTGGTGCCGATGAGTTTCGCAGCGCGTTGCATCATCGACGCGGGGATGGTCAGCCCCTGGCGCTGCGCGGCCTCGACGTCGATCAGCAGCCGTGTCGCGGTGAGCGGCTCGAAGGGTAGGTTTGCCGGGTTTTCGCCGCGAATGATGCGTGCGACCAGGTGGCCGGCGCGCACACCGCCGTCGTAGTAGTCACGGGCGACGACCACCGCTGCGCCGCCGTTGCCGCTGAGCGTGCCGAACAACGGCAGGCGAGCGCGATCGGCGGCGCCGGCGATGCTGGCGAAAGCTACGGTGGTCAGGTTGCTGCCGATCTGGGTGATCGCGTCGATGTTCTGCGTGCACAAGGACAATGCCGCGTCGGCGATCTCGGTGCTGGTGTTGACTGGCAGCGCGACCAGCTCGAGCCCGCGCGCCTTCGCTGCTTCGCGCATCTTGTCGGTATTGTGAACGGAGTTTACCTCTGCGGGCACGAACAGCGTGCCGATGCGTTGCACCTGCGGCAGCAACTCGCGGACGACGTCGGTGAGCTCGGCGACGGCGGCTTCGGTCGGGACGCCGGTGACGTTGGGAAGATGATTGTCGAACGAAGAGCCGGCGCCGGCGCCGATGGGGTCGGAGCTAAAGGTGAAGACGACAGGTACGTTGCGGGCGCGTTGCAGAGTTGCTTGGAGAGTCGGCGTCGACAGGGTCACGAGCAGATCGGCGCCGCTGCTCAACGCCGCGTCGGCGAGAGCGGTCAGTGTCGGCATGTCGCCCTGGGCGTTGCGCACCGTGAGCGTGTAGTCGCCGCCTTCGGCCAGGCCTGATTGCTTCAATCCGTCGCGTACACCGCGCTGCGCGTCTTCGGAATCGGGCACGTCGACGAATTCGAGGATGTCGATCTTCCAGGGCGACGAGCGCGTGGCGCCGGCATCTGTCCTCGGGCGTCTGTGGCCGGTGTCGGACCACAACAACACCGCCGCCGCCGCGGCGATGAGTCCCAGCCCCAGGCTCAGCCGTTTGATGCTCGCCCACACGGTGCGTTCCGCGTACTCGGTTGATCGTTCACCACGGCGCGCCTGGCTATATCACCGCATCGCGTGTCGAGCACGGGCTAAGACCTCTCCCCCACCTTCGGTTCGTCGTTTTCGCCGACAGCGACGTTCCCGACGCCCTTCGACGAGCTGCCCATGAACCCTCTCAGGGCGAACGGAACGGTCTGATTTACAGGGATGGAGTCCGTTCGTGCTGAGCTCGTCGAAGCACGTCGGGACTTGCGCATGCGTGCTGCGGTGGCGAGCGAATTGGCGCACGAAGCCGGATCAGGTCTCCGCGGCACACCCCTCCAATCCCCCGAGACACGATGTTCCCCGGGGAGTCACGCCCTCCGATCAAACGACGCCATCACCACCAAGGTGGGGGTCAAACGGAGGGAAAACCATGAAGAAAATCATCACAAAGGCAATGGTGGGAGCTCTGGCTGCCGGGTTCGTGGGCACAGGGTCCGCTTATGGGGTGACCTGCGGCCAGGTCATCACCGGCAACGAGACTCTCACCGGCAACCTGTTCTGCATCCTGAACGACCCGGTCATCACCATCGATGGCGGCAGCCTCGATATGAACGGATACCAGATCGGTTGCCTGCCGGGGCAGGACGGCGTCGCCTTCATCAACAGCGGCGGCAAGCTGCGCAACGGCTCGATCGAAGGCTGCGACCGCGCCGCCGTCCTCGCCGGCAGCGGTAAACACACGGTCGTGAATGTCCACGCCAAAGGCGGTAGTGACACCGGTTTCTACATGCTGGGGTCGGGCAACAAGATGATCAAGAACGTCGCTTCAGGCTTTGGCAACTACGGCTTTCGCGCCGCGACGGCTTTGCCGCCCCTGAGCGACGTCTTCATCGACAACGTCAGCGCCAACAACGGCGACAGCGGTTTTCACATCGACGGCGACAAGGCGAAGATGAGCGGTAACGTCGCCGTCGGCAACGGCGGGCGCGGCATCTGGATCGATGGTGAAGGCAACAAGCTCATGCGCAACATTGCCTACGATAACGTCCAGTCCGGGGTACAGGTCGAAGGGTCCGCGAATAGCGTGCAGAAGAACGTCTCCGTCGCCAACGGCACTGGAGTGGTGGTCCTCAGCGGCCTGACCAAGGTGAAGTCCAACGTCGCAATCGCAAGCGTCGGGAACGGCTACTCCAACCTGGAAGATGGGAGTCTCTTCAGTGGCAACAGCAGCATCCTGAACGGCACCTTTGGGTTCGTAATGCTCGGCAACAACGTCGGCGTTTCGAAGTCGTCCGCAATCCTCAATGGCTCGTTCGGCATTTGGATGGGCATGTACACGGGTGTCGTGGCCAAGGGTAACCGTCTGTTCAGCAATGGCGATGTCGGCCTGTATTCCGCCGGGAACGGCGCTGAGATCAGCGGCAACCTCGGCTTCGACAACGTCAACGCCGATGCCGACGACTTCAGCGCCACCTGTTCCACCAATATCTGGGACGGGAACGTTTTCGGCAGCGCGGCAGACAGCTGCATCCAGTAACCTCGATCACTCTCCCCCCGCGACCGGGCGCCACGGGGCGCCGGTCGGTGTCGAAGTCGGCGGATCGAAAGGTCCGCCGGCTTTGCATTTTCGAAGGCGCGTAGGTTCGTTCTTGCGGCCGGCGACTGATGATACAAGCGGCTCATGGCTTCGGCGATCGACCCGTTCCTCCAGTTGCTCGAGCGCAAAGCGCCGCGGCCGCTGACCATTCAGGACATGGCCCGTATGCTCGAGGTCGAGCACTACGATCGCAAAGCGATCCGTGCGCTGCTGGAAGCACAAGTCGCGAGCCACAAGCTACGGCGCATCGGCAAGACGCGCTACCAATGGGTGCGGCCGATCGATCAGGTTCCGGCGCGCAAGACGTCGCCGCGGCGTATCACCAAGCGCAGTGGCCGTCAGGTGGAAGGCCGCTACAGCCGCGTACGGCAAGGATACGGCTTCGTCGAGGTACTCGGTTGCGCCGCCGACGAGTTCCCGCGCGACGTCTTGATTCCCGAAGGAAAGGAAGGTCGTGCCCTTCACGGTGACCGCGTTCTGATCGACATCGTGCGTCACGATCGCCGCACGCACCGGGTCGTCGGTCAGGTGATCGATGTGGTCCGCGCTGTCCATGAACGCATCATCGGCACTCTGGAGCTGACTCGGCGCGGTTGGCATCTGGTGCCGGCCAACGATCTGCTGCCGGTGATCGACCTCATCGGCGAAAGGGTGCCGGCGCGTTCCGATGAAGGCCGTGTCGCCCTGGTGCAGATGACTCGCCCCGGCACGCCGTCGCAAGCCCCCGCCGGCGTGCTCGAGGAAATTCTCGGCGATGAAGACGATCCGCAGGTCCAGTTCTTGAGTGTCGCACTCGAGCACGGGCTCAGCGTCGAGTTCGACGCCGACACGGTGGCGGAGGCTGCGCGGCTTCCCGAGGATCCCGAGACTTCCGATCTTCGCGGCCGTACGGATCTCAGAGGCCTGCCGTTCGTGACGATCGACGGCGAAACGGCGCGCGATTTCGACGATGCCGTCTGCCTCGAACGGGGACGGGCCGGAGGATTCCATCTCCACGTTGCCATTGCCGATGTCTCGCACTATGTGCGGCCGGGTTCGGCACTCGATCGCGAAGCCTCCCGCCGCGGCACGAGTGTCTACTTCCCGGATCGCGCGATTCCAATGCTGCCGGAGGAGCTTTCGAACCGTCTCTGTTCGCTCAACCCCGAGCGCGATCGTCTGGTGCTGGTGGCGGAGCTGGAGCTCGACAGGGGTGGTCGACAACGGGAGGCGCGGTTCTACCGCGGGGTCATCCGCAGCCGTGCCCGCCTGACCTACACCAAGGTCGCGGCCTTGCTGTCGGATGCGGAAACCCCGGAGATTCTGGCGTGGCGCGCCGAGCTCGGTGATCTGGTCGACCAGTTGCGAGCGATGCACGGCTTGATGAGACTTCTCTACCGCAAACGGGTGCAAGCGGGTTCACTCGATTTGGATCTGCCCGAAGCCCTCGTCGATCTTTCCGAGGAGGGCCGCAGCATCGGTGTGCGCCTATTTTCGCGCAACGATGCGCATCGGATCATCGAAGAGCTCATGCTCGCGGCCAACTGCGCGGTCGCGACCTATTTGCGTGATCAAGAGATCCCGTTTCCATACCGCATCCACGAGCCGCCCGACCCGACCGACGTCGACGAGCTCAACGCGTTTCTGCGCGCGTTTGGATTCTTCGTCGACTATCGAGCTCGCGTGGAGCCAGGCGACGTGCAGGAGTTGCTGACGCAGTTGCAGGGACACCGTCTTTCCCGCGTGCTCTCGCGTCTCGTGCTGCGGTCGCTGACACAAGCGCAGTACTCGACCCACAACGTCGGCCATTTTGGCCTCGCCTTCCCCATCTATTGTCATTTCACCTCGCCGATTCGCCGTTACCCCGACCTGCTCGTACACCGACAGCTCGGCCGTTTGTTTGACGGCGAGGTGGATCGAGCTCGGGGCGCCGCGGGAGCGATGGAGGAGCTCAGTGTCCAGAGCTCACAGAGCGAGCGACAAGCCATGGAAGCCGAGCGCGCCATGCTCGATCTGAAGAAAGCAGAGTTCATGCTGACGCATCTACTTGAGCCGCAGGCGGGGACGATCGTGTCGGTGACCAAGTTCGGTCTGTTTGTCGAGCTCGATGCCTATCCCATCGAAGGGCTGTTACGCCGCGACGCACTGCCCGGCGATCGTTATTTCTTCGTTGAAGGTGAGCACGCGCTCAAAGGGGCGCGCAGCCGACGGCGCTTTCGCCTCGGCGATCGGGTAGTGGTCGAGGCCACAAACGTGTCGTTGCGGCGACGCGAGATAGACTTCGCGCTGCTGGAAAGGATCGGCGATCGGTGATCGGTTGACTGCTGCCACCGGTCACCGATGACCGTTGAGGTCGACTTCGAAACGGCTGCTGCGGTGCACTACGATGCGAGTTGGAGCGATGGTCCCCCGGATATCGGTGTACGGATCTAAGCCTTGCAGTAGACGCTGGACTATCGAGGGTCTGGCGGCTTAGGGTAGGTTTTTCTGGAGGTTCCACCCATGAGTGAATTCAATCTGGCCGACAGCCTCGATGCGGTCGCCGAGGTCTGCGGCGAGCATGACGCGCTCGTTCAGGGTCAGCGGAGTGTCTCGTGGGGCGAGTTGCGGGTACGCACCGACAACCTCGCTGCCTGGATGAAGGAGCGTGGCGCTTCCCATCAAGCCAAAGTCGCAGTCTACACCTACAACCACGTCGCCTACATGGAAGCCTGCTACGCCGCGATGAAAGCGGCGCTGGTGCCGGTGAACGTCAACTATCGCTATCGCGAAGAGGAGCTGCGCTACCTGCTCGACAACGCCGATGCCGAGATCGTCGTCGTCCACCAGGAGTTCGTCCCGGTGCTCGCCAAAGTCGTACCGGATCTTCCGCAGCTGAAAGCCGTTCTAATCGTTCCAGAAGATGACGGTCGCATCGACTCCGGCGGACTGCCGAATGCCGAGAGCATCGAAACGGTGGCGTCGATTCCACGAAAGCTGCCGACGGTGCCGCGTTCGCCCGACGACCTGTTGTTTCTCTACACCGGCGGTACGACCGGAATGCCGAAGGGCGTCATGTGGCGTCAGGGCGATCTTTATCGGCGGCTAGCCGGCGGCGGCTTGATGCCGGCGCCCGAAACACTCGAAGGACTGCGCCAGTTTGCTGCAAACCAACCCGTCCGGCTGCGCACCTTGATCGGCCCACCGCTCATGCACGGCACCGGTTGGTTCACCGGCATCATCGCCTGGCTCGCCGGCGGCACGGTCCTTCTCATGGAGGATCCCAAGCACTTCGATCCGAGCGAGTTTCTGGCGACGGTCGAACGCTGCAAGGCAACGGCGGTGACCTTGGTCGGCGATTCCTTCGGCAAGCCGTTGTTGCGGGCCCTGGACACCGGCGAACGCAAGTTCGATCTCTCCTCGCTGATGATCATGACCTCGTCGGGTGTCATGTGGAGCGAGCCGGTGAAGCAGGGTCTGCTCAAACATTGCCCGCAAGCGATGCTGGTCGATGCCTTCAGCTCCTCGGAGGCGATCGGCATGGGAATGTCGGTGACGACCGCGGCAGGCACGGTGCAGACCGGCAAGTTCGAGCTCTCGGAGAAGACCAAGCTGTTCGACGAACAGCTACGGCCGATGGAATCGAAACCAGGCGCCAAAGGTCTTGTTGGCGTCGGCGGTTCGCAACCGGTTGGATACTACAAGGACCCGGAGAAAAGCGCGCGCACGTTCATCAACGTCGACGGCGCGCGCTACTCGGTTCCCGGTGACTGGGCGCAAGTCAACGATGATGGCAAGTCGTTGACGTTGCTCGGCCGCGGCTCGGTTTGCATCAACACCGGTGGGGAGAAAGTGTTTCCGGAAGAAGTCGAAGAGGTGATCAAGCGCTATCCAGGCGTGAAGGATGTGGTCGTCGTCGGCGTACCGGACGAACGTTTCGGTGAAGCCATTACGGCCGTTCTTTCCTCATTGGGTCCGAAGCTCGACGAAGTTGCGATCAAGGCTTTCGTCAAGGAACACCTGGCCGGCTACAAAGCGCCGAAGCATATCGTCGTCGTCGATGAGGTGTACCGCAGTCCTTCAGGCAAGGCGGACTTCAAGAAGACCAAAGAAATCGCCATCGCCGCGTTGGCCTAGGAGTGATCCATGCGCGCCGCTGTAATGCGTAATTCGCAGCTCGTCATCGATACGGTCCCCGATCCCACGCCCGGACCGGGAGAGGTCCTTGTCAAGACTCTCGCCTGCGGCATCTGCGGCTCCGATCTGCATGCGCTCAAGCACGCCGACAAGATGGTCGAAGCGGCACGCGAATCCGGTGTACCGTTTGTGCTCGACGTCAGACGCGACATCGTCATGGGCCACGAATTCTGCGCCGAGGTCGTCGACTACGGCCCTGGGACATCGGCGGCGGCGAGTGTCGGTGACCGCGTCGTTTCGATGCCGATCGTCTTCCGCAACGGCATGTTCGATACGGTCGGCTACTCCAATGACGCGCCCGGCGGATACGGAGAGCTGATGCGGCTCGCCGCGGCGCTCGTCTTGCCGGTGCCGAACGGTTTGTCGACCGAGCATGCGGCGCTCACCGAGCCGATGGCGGTCGGGCTGCACGCGGTGAACAAGGCGCGCATGGAGACCAACGACGCACCGCTCGTCATCGGGTGCGGTCCGGTCGGTTTGGCGGTTATCGCCGCCCTCAAGCTCAGGGGCGCGGCGCCGATCGTCGCGGCCGACTACTCGCCGATGCGTCGCCGTCTGGCGGAGACCCTCGGTGCCGATATCGTCGTCGATCCGGCGCGGAAGCCGGCGGTTGCTGCATTCCTGGAGCACAGCAATTTTCGCCCGGCAGTGATCTTCGAATGCGTCGGTGTGCCCGGCATGTTGCGTCAGATCATGCGCGACGCGCCGCTCGGAAGTCGCATCGTCGTCGCCGGTGTCTGCATGGAAGACGACATGATCAAGCCGGCCTTCGGCATCAACAAGGAGCTTTCGTTGCAGTTCGTCCTCGGCTACACCCCCGATGAGTTCGCCGGTACGTTGCAACACATTGCCGAGGGCCGCATCGACGTCGCCCCGTTGGTCACCGGCCGCGTCGCCCTCGACAAAGTCCCCGCGGCGTTCGACGAGCTCGCCAACCCCGAGAAGCACGCGAAGATCCTCGTCGAGCCGTGGCGGTAATGCCGACCACGACCAACACAGCGCGTCGAGTCCCAGGATTGAGAAAGATGGCTTCAACCACCACAGCTCATAACTTCTAACTCAAAACTAAAAACTTCCGCAGCAATGTGTTAGCCTTCCCCCATGCGTACCGTCGGCGTCGTCGTCAAGCGCGGGCATCCGCAAGCGATAGCTCTCGCCCAACGCCTGATCCGCTGGCTCGACGACAACGGCCTGGCGGGCATAGTCGAAGATGCTAGCGCGGCCGAGATCGGCTGCAGCGCCGGCGGTTCCAAGGAGCAGATCATTGCGAGTGCGGACCTCATCGTCGTTCTAGGCGGTGACGGTACACTTCTCAGCGTAGCTCGCCATATGCGAGAGCGGCCCGTTCCGTTGCTCGGAGTCAATTTCGGGCAGCTCGGCTTCATGACCGCTCTGACTGCCGAGGAGCTGCTGCCGGCGATGAAACGGATTGCAGCAGGCAAGTTCAAGGTCGACGAACGCATGGTTCTCGATGTCTCGCTCAAGCGCGACGGCGAGGAGATCTTCTCGCGACAGGTGCTCAACGACGCCGTCATCAGCAAAGGCGGCGCCCTGGCTCGTATCATCGATCTCGACACGTGGGTCGACGGGCAGCCGTTATGTGCTTACAAGGCTGACGGTCTGATCGTCACCACGCCTACCGGTTCGACGGCCTACTCCCTCTCCGCCGGCGGGCCGATCGTTCATCCTACGGTTGGCGTGATCGTGTTGACGCCAATCTGTCCTCATGCGCTGACGCAGCGCCCGATGGTCCTTCCCAACACCGCGGTCGTGACGGTTCGTGTGCGCTCGCGCGACGGCGACGAGGATACCGTTCTCTCGCTCGACGGCCAGAGCGGCACGCCGCTTACCAACGCTGACGCCGTCGAGATCCGCAAGGGCCGCGGCTACGTCCCGCTGGTGCAGTCGGAAGATCGCACCTACTCGGATGTGTTGCGCAGCAAATTGAGGTGGGGAGAACGGTAGGATGCTTGAAGGCAGGGACCTGTCGCAGATGACTCAAGTTTCGTTCGAAGGTGCTCCGAAGCGACCCAACACGTCCGCCGGAGGCCTCCGGAGTGCGGGCGGGGAGCGGTCGACATTGGAGACGCCGGGCGCAGCCCATGTTGCGTGAGCTGCGTATCAGCAACTTCGCCATCATCGATCAGATGACGCTGTCGTTCGGCCCCGGGCTGAACGTGCTGACCGGTGAGACCGGCGCCGGCAAGAGCATCATTACGCGCGCTATCGGTTTGCTGTGCGGTGAGCGCGCCAGCACCGACCTCATCCGTACCGATACCGACGAAGCGGAGATCCAGGGACTGTTCGAGCCGACAGAAGCTGGGGCGATCCTGTCCGCCTGCGGCCTGCCGGCTGCCGATGAGATTCTTGTGCGCCGTGTCATCGGCACCGGCGGCAAGGGCCGCGTCTACGTGAACGGGGATATGGCTACGGCCGGGCTTTTGGTGCGACTCGGAGAAAGTCTGATCCACATCTACGGCCAGCATGAGCAGTCGCTGTTGTTGAGACCGGAGAGCCATCTCGCCTTCCTCGACGAGTTCGGCCGTCTCGGTTCGCTCGGCGCCAAGATGGCGGCCGCATACGAGTCCTACCGTGAAGCTCGTGATCGACTCGATGATCTCACGAAAGGTGCCGGCGAACGCCGCCGGCGGCTCGACCTGCTCCGCTTTCAGGTAGACGAGCTGCGCGCCGCGCAGCTCGCGGCCGGAGAAGAGAAGGAGCTGCAACTCGAACGTGAGCGGCGGCGGCACGCCGAGAAGCTCACGCTGGTGTACCGCCAGAGCGAGGAGGCGCTGTACTCCGCCGACGAAGCGATCGCTTCGGCGCTCGGCCGCGTCGCCTCCCAGTTGCGCGACGCCGCACGCATCGATCCGGCGTTGACGTCCGAAGTCGAGCTACTCGAACAGTCGATCGCCCAGATCGAGGAAGTGTCCGCTGCGCTGCGCCGTTCGGCTGATCATCTCGAGCACGATCCGGAGCGCCTGGAGCAGATCGACGACCGTCTCGCGCTCCTGTCGCGGCTGAAGCGCAAGTACGAATGCGAAGCCGATGAGCTGGTCGAACGCTTCGCTGCCTTGGAAGAGGAGCTGCATCGGTTCGATGATGCAGACATCGACCTTGATGCCCTGCGGAAGCAGGTTGCCGTTCAAGAGGAAGCGGCGCGCACGGTCGCACGTGAGCTGACACGCAAGCGGCGCGATGCGGCGCGGCGTTTGGAGTCGCGCATGGCCGACGAGCTTGCCGTCCTGGGTATGGGGGGCGCCGTCTTCCGTGTCGAATTCGCCGAACAAGATGAAGCGAAGGGCGGCGTCCTCGGCGCGAGCGGTGCCGACATCGTCGAGTTTCATCTTTCCGCCAACCCGGGCGAAGCGCCACGGCCGTTGGCACGGATCGCCTCGGGCGGCGAGCTGTCACGCATCATGCTGGCACTGAAGGCGTTGACGGCGGGAGCCGGCGATGTGGCGACATTGATCTTCGACGAGGTCGATAGTGGCATCGGTGGCGCGATCGCCGAGGCTGTCGGCAAGCGGCTCCACGCCTTGGGTCGTTCGCGGCAGGTGCTGAGCATTACCCATCTGGCGCAGATCGCGGCGCTCGCCGACCACCATCTCGGGGTCGAGAAGCGGGTTGCCAAGGGCCGGACGGTCTCCAAGGCGCAGCTATTGGATCGCGAGCAACGCGTGCAAGAAGTGGCGCGGATGCTCGGTGGTGGGGAGAAGGCGGAGTCGGAAAAGTATGCCCGCCGCCTGCTCGCCAGCGTGCGTCCCAGCGCTCGTCCCTGAGCGCGCCGAAACCTCCGGATTGTCTGAACTTTGTCTTGACAACTTTGCAATGACCAGCATAGCATCGCCGCGCCCATAGCGGGGAAACAGCACTTACGAAGAGCGCAACGGCGCTCTGACACGGGAAGGAGGAGCGATGAAGGGTGCAGCTCATAGGGGACTCGCGGCTGTCCTGACCGGTCTTGCAGTATTTGTTGCTGCCGCGGAATGCTACGCACAGGCGGCGGCGCCCGCCACAACCAAACCGATCGAGGTCACTGACGCCGATCGTGTCTTCCGAAATTTCACGCGTGAAGCCGCAACCGTCGATCAAGGCCAGATCCGTGTCGAGCTACGCGCTCTGCGCACCGAAGAGCTGGCGGACGGCGGCGATCCGGACTGTCGTGGCCCCAACCGCGCCAACTGCGCCCGCCTCAACACGATCGGGCAGCGCATCATCGGAGTCGAGGAAGTCAACGGCGCCAGCATCGACCTGATGGGCACCTACGGTTTGTTCCAGGGTGCGGAAGCCGGCTTCATTCTCCCGGTGATCATCGAAACGGTGAAGCGTGATACCGGCGAGAAGAACACGAAGGAAGGTGTCGGCGATCTGCTTCTTTACGCCAAGTACAGGCAGCAGGTGTTCGAGAACTTTGCGGCTGCCGGTGGCCTCGAGGTCACGGTGCCGACGGGTGACGAGAACGAGATCCGTACATTGGACAGGCGTTTCCGCATCAACGGTAGCGCCGCCGGCGAGGGCTACAGCGCTTTCGGTGCCGGCGACGTCGGCCTCAATCCGTTCGTATCGGCGCGCTATCAGCAGGGCCGTATCGGTCTCGGTGCTCACGCCGGCTACAATTTCTATACCGGCAACACGGTCCCTGAGGCCTTCAACTGGAGCGCGCAGAGTATCATCCGCATCACCGAGGTCTTTTCGTTCCGCACCGAGCTTTCGGGACGTGTGTTCGACCAATTCGGCACGCGTTGGAACGACATCGTCATGCTCCCAGGAATCGACTTCAACCTGTCGCAGAACTTCACCATCCGCCCCGAGGGGCTGGCCAACATCACCGGCACGGCGCAGGATTGGGGTATCGGCCTCGGCATCGCCGGCGTTTTCTAGATCCCATCGCATCCAACCCCATGGTCCCCCCTTCCCGTTGCGGGAAGGGGGACCTGAATCTGCCTCTTCTTAGTCGCGCCACCGGCGTCGCCGGATCATTCGAAGAGAAACTCGAACCCTGTACCCTGTACCCCGAACCCAAGTTTCAGGTCAGATAGCGTCAGTCATACGACACCCGCTCTAGACACAAGCCGCAGGACGGCGCGGTGTCTCCGGCGAGTGTCCGATTGCGGGCGGCGAGCACGGCTGCGAATCCGTCGAGACCGCGCTCGCCGGTGCCGACCTCGACCAGTGTTCCGACGATGTTGCGTACCATGCTGCGCAGGAACGCGTTTGCTTCGACCGTGTAGATCACCTGCTCGTCGACGACCTCGATATCGCTGCGCACAACCCGGCGCACGGGGTGTTTGGCGTCACAATCAGCGGCGCGGAAGGAGCTGAAGTCGTGCTCGCCAAGCAGTAGCTGAGCGGCGGTGCGCATGCCGTCGGCATGGAGCGGTTGCGAGATGTGCCAGGCATAGCGCCGCCAGAATGGCGATCGCCAGCGCGCATTCCAGATGCGGTAGCGATACACGCGGCTGCGCGCCGCGCGGCGCGGGTCGAATTCGTCGTCGACGACTTCGGCGGATCGGATCGACAGGTCGAACGGCGTCAAAGCGTTGAGCGCCCGCAGCACCGTATCGATCGGACGCGGATTGTCCACCGAGAACGCGACGACTTGCCCCGAAGCGTGTACGCCAGCATCGGTGCGCCCCGCAGCCGCCATCCGCACCGGCGCACCGAAGAGCTGCGCCGCCGCGTCCTCCAGGACGCCTTGCACGGTCCGTCCATTGGGCTGCACTTGCCACCCGCTGTAGTCGGTACCGTCATATTCGACGATCAGCTTGTAACGCATTCAATTCGCGGCTCGTAGCTCGTGACTCGTTCCTCGTTGGCCGAGTGATCAGCAACGAGCGTCGAGCCACACCTCAGAGATAGTCGCGCAGCAACAACTCGGCGATCTGCACGGCGTTGAGCGCCGATCCTTTGCGAATGTTGTCGATCGCCAGCCAAAGATCGACGACTGAAAGGTCGGCGTTGCAGCGCACGCGACCGACGTAGGTCGCGTCCGTGCCGATCGCGTCCGCCGGGGTCGGGTAGCTGCCCGATTCGAGCTCGTCGACGAGCAACACGCCGGGGGCCGGACGCAATGCGTCTCGAATCGCCTCGACGTCGATTGTCCTTTCGGTCTCGAGGTTGATCGTAAGCGCAGACCCAAAGAAGGTCGGGACACGTACGCGGGTGACGGCGACGGGGAGATCGACGACGTCCAGTAGCCGGCCGATGGCGGCAATCGTTGCCGCTTCCTCCTCCGTGTTGCCGCCGTCGAGGAGGTCGCCGAGCTGAGGCAGCACGTTGAAAGCAATGCGCTGCGGGAAGACGGCGATCTCGGAGTCCTGACCATTCATCAGACGGAGAGTCTGCTGTTGCAGTTCGTCGATCCCGGCCCGCCCGGCTCCGGAGACCGGCTCGAACGTGGTGATCACGGCGCGACGAATTCCCGCTGCTTGGTGCAGCGGGTACATGGCGACACTGGCGGCGATGGCGACCGGATCGGGGCTGGTGACCAGGCTGCGACTGGAAACCTCTGCCAGGGCCGCGGCATTGAGCTCGGGGACGATCAGCGGGACGTCGGGATCGCCGACGTAGAGCTGGCTGGTGTCGATGACGATCGCACCGCTCTCGCTTGCCCGCCCGGCCCATTCGGCACTCACGTGCGCGCCGGCGGCCAAGAAGACGATGTCGGTCCCGGCGAACCTGGCGGTATCGAGCAGCTCGACGCGCGCTGTCAGTGCTCCGCAACTGATCTCTTCACCAGCCGAGCTCGGCGAAGCATATAGCTGCAGATTGGAGAGCGGAAACTCTCGCTCCTCCAGCGTTTCGATGATCTGCCGACCAACCAGGCCGGTGGCGCCGATGATCGTGACACCTGCTGCGTTTGCCATGTGACGGTCGTGGCCTCCTGAATTGCCGTATCTAGTATCTCGTATCTGGTATCCAGTCGGATGCTCTCTACGAGATAGTAGCTACCGGATAGTAGATACGCGAAGCTCGAATGCTAGCTCAGCGCAGCGCCCGAACCACGGCGTCGCCCATCTCTGTACACTTTACCGCAGTCGTACCGGCGGGAGCGATATCGGCGGTACGCAGGCCCTCGGTGAGAACACGCGCTACGGCGGCCTCGATTGCAGCAGCGGCCGCCGGATGCGACAGCGAGTAGCGTAGCATCAGCGCCGCCGACAGGATCGTCGCGAGTGGATTGGCCATGTCGTGTCCGGCGATATCGGGAGCGCTGCCGTGAATCGGTTCGTAGAGGCCGCGCGGCTGTCCGAGGCTGTTCTTGGCTTCACCGATCGACGCCGAGGGCAGAAGTCCCATCGAGCCGGCGAGCATGGAGGCTTCGTCGGTGAGGATGTCGCCGAACATGTTCTCCGTGGCGATGACGTCGAAGTCGCGTGGCCGCCTCAGCAGATGCATGGCCATCGCATCGACCAGGACATCCTCGTACTCGACGTCGGGATACTGACCGCGGATCTCGTGTGCGACTTCGCGCCACAGGCGCGAGGACGACAGGATGTTGGCTTTGTCGACCGAGGCGAGCTTCTTGCGGCGCACGCGCGCCAACGCAAAGGCGCTGCGCAACAACCGCACGATCTCACCCTCCGTATAGAAGAGCGTGTCGACCGCTTCGCGGCCGCCAGCACCCTGACGCTGTTCGCTCGGTTTGCCGAAATAAATGCCGCCGGTGAGCTCGCGCACGACGACGAGGTCGACACCGCGAAGAACATCGGCCTTGAGCGGCGCTGCATCGAGCAGCTCAGGAAACACCTGCACCGGCCGCAGGTTGGCGAACAAGTCCAATCCTTTTCGCAAACCCAACAACGCCTGCTCCGGCCGTACCGTCGCACGCGGAATGTCCCACTTCGGGCCGCCGACAGCGCCGAGCAGGACCGCGTCGCTCGATTGCGCCAGATGCAACGCGCCGTCGGGGAGCGCCGTGTGGAACGCATCGATGGCAGCGCCGCCAACGATCGCCTCGTTGAACGAGATCGAGAACTTGAACTTCGCCGCGCAGGTTTCGAGAACTTTCCGGGCCTGCGCCACAACTTCCGGACCGATCCCGTCTCCGGGCAACACGAGTACTTTCACGACACTCCTCCACGGTCAGTAGCCGGTAATCGGTGATCCATGGCTACTTACGGTCCTTGGTTCTCTCCCTCGCGGTAATGCACCTGCCTGTACTGCAGCTTGTTGAGGGCGTTGATGAAGGCCAGCGCGCTGGCGTGCACCGTGTCGGTGTGAGCTCCCTGACCGGCAACGGTGACACCGTCGTGACTGATCAAACATGAAACCTCACCCATTGCGTCCGTCCCACCGGTGATCGCCTTGACGGCATAGCGTTCAAGCTTCGGACTGACACCGGTGATCTTGGCGATCACCTTGTAGCAGGCATCGACCATGCCGTCGCCGTCGCCTTCGTCGGTTCGTTCCGTGCCGTCGACCTTCAGCTTGACCGCCGCGTGCGGCGTCTTGCGGCTCGACGCAGAGACGCTGAGATCGATGAGCTCGAAGCGGTCCTCGGTCCGTACGGCTTCCTCGGTGACGATCGCCAGCAGATCCTCGTCGTAGACGTTCTTTTTCAGGTCAGCCAATTCCTTGAAACGCTGGAAGGCCTTGTTCATGTCGACCTTGTACAGATCGACGCCCAGCTGCTTCAGGCGATCGGCGAACGCATGTCGCCCGGAGTGCTTGCCGAGCACCAGGGTGTTGCTTTTGATGCCGACCGATTCGGGACGCATGATCTCGTAGGTCAGTTTGTCCTTCAGGACGCCGTCCTGATGGATCCCGGCTTCGTGCGCGAAGGCGTTGGCGCCGACGATCGGCTTGTTGGCCGGTACGATCAGTCCAGTGACTTGCGACAGCAGTCGGCTGGCGGGGTAGATCTGTTCGGTGTCGATGTTGGTGTGCAGCTCGAACAGGTCGGCGCGGGTCGTGATTGCCATGACGACTTCTTCGAGCGAGGTGTTGCCTGCCCGTTCACCGATGCCATTGACGGTGCACTCGATCTGGCGAGCGCCGTTGCGCACGGCGGACAGCGAGTTGGCTACCGCCATACCCAGGTCGTTGTGACAATGGGCGCTCCAGCGGACGGTGTCGCCGCCGGGCGTGTTCTTGATGAGGTACGCCATGTTGGCGCCGAATTCCTCGGGGATGGCGTAGCCGGTGGTGTCGGGCACGTTCAGGGTTGAGGCGCCGCGCTTGATCACCTCGCCGAACACCTGGATCAGATACTCGCGATCCGAACGGGACGCGTCTTCCGCCGAGAACTCGATGTAGTCGAGATGCTTGCGGGCGAACTCGACGGCCCAGCAGGCGGCGTCGATCACTTCCTGCCGACTCATCATCAGCTTGCGCTGCAGATGCAGGTCGGAAGTGGCGATGAAGATGTGGATGCCCGGTTGTTTGGCTTTCTCGACGCTCTTGAGGGCCTGGACGATATCGGGCTCACGCGTGCGCGCCAGGCTGAGGACGATCGGCTTTTCCACGGCCTCGGCGACACGGGCGACAGAGTCGAAGTCGCCGGGCGAGGAAACGGCGAAGCCGGCCTCGATGACGTCGACGTTCAGTTTCTCGAGTTGCCGGGCGATGATGACCTTTTCTTCGACGTTCATCGTCGCGCCCGGCGACTGTTCGCCATCGCGCAGCGTGGTATCGAAGATCCACACGGCGTTCGGGTCTGCGATCATGTCTGCACCTCCCTGGTCCCTGTTCGGGACACAAAATTAGAAGGGCCACGGGGGGAAGCCGCCCGTGGCCCTATGCTGTCTGCTGGATACAATAACGCCACGAGCAGGGTTCCCCGCCCGTGGCGTCCTTCGTTGCGTTTGGTTACGCTCCGCCGGACGCACCGAGCGGGTACGGAAGGACCAGAAGCAGGAGCAAGCCGTGCCCGTATGCGTTGTGCGAAGCAGTCATTTGATGTCGATGTCTAAACGACGGCCGTAGTGAAGTCAAGCCAACCGACACAGATGAACGCGGTCAATCGATCCACGAGTGTTTGGTCGGCTGCTTGGCGCCGTCGCGTCCGTCAGCTGTTCGGTCTGCTGCCGACGCTCGATTTGCACGGGCTCGGCGTCAAGGACGCATTGGCCGAAACCGAGCGATTTCTCCTGGCGGCGCAAGCTGGTGGCGAGCCGGTCGTCCGTATCGTCTACGGCAAAGGCAACCGCAGCCCCGGTGGCCGCGGCGTGTTGCGAGAGGTTATTCCGCATTGGCTCGAGAATGAAGGCAGACACCTGGTGCGCGACATCGAGCGGTTGCCCGACCACACCGGCGCGGATGGATCGGTCCGCGTCCGGATTCGCCTCGATCGCTCCTGATTGGTTCGTCAGTGGACCAGGAGTGAACGCTCCTGCGCCATCGTCGCCATTCCCAACGTCGATGAGCTAGGCGAGCACGGCCGCCTAGTCGACCGGCTTGACCCCGATCGTGGGCGTTGACTGATCCGGACCTCTTCCCTAGCGTGCCGGCATGTTCAGAGCCGTGTGGGCAATTTCCGTTGTTTTGCCTCTGCTCGCAAGCTGCTCCGCGGGGTCGCATCAGAGCGTCATCGACCCGAACAAGATGGTCGACCTGTCGTACGGTTTCGGCCCGCAGACCATTTATTGGCCGACCGGCGAGTCGTTCGAGCTCGAGCGGGTTGCCTACGGGCCGACCCCCGCCGGTTACTGGTATGCCGCCAACAACATTTGTATGGCCGAGCACGGCGGCACCCACATGGATGCGCCGATCCACTTCGCCGAGAGCAAACGCACAGCCGATGCCGTGCCGTTGTCGTCGTGCGTCGGCCCCGCCGTCGTCATCGACGTACGCGCCAGGGCGGCCGAAAATCCCGACTACCGTTTGACGGTGCGCGACCTCGAGGCGTGGGAACGCGACCACGGGCCGTTGCCCCGCGGAGCGATTGTCGTCATGAACAGCGGCTGGGGTGCGTTCTGGCCCGACAGAAGACGATACCTCGGCAGTGACAAGAAAGGTGACGTGGCGAACCTCCATTTTCCCGGATTCTCCAAGGAGGCGGCTGAGTTCCTCGTCGATCGACGCGACATCGCGGCGATCGCCGTCGATACGCCGAGTATCGACTACGGCCAGTCGACCGACTTCATCGTTCACCGTATCGTCAACGGAGCCGACAAGCCGGGCTTCGAAAACCTCGCCAACGTCGATCGGCTTCCACCTGCAGGCGCGACGATCATCGCGCTGCCGATCAAAATCGAAGGCGGCAGCGGTGCGCCCGCTCGCATCATCGCCGTGCTTCCTTGATTCCTGAATGCACCGAACCGTTTTCCTTGGCGCCATCGCCGCACTGACCCTCTTCGGCTGTGGTGAATCCGAACCGCTTGCAGCGGCACGCATCGAGCTCGCTGAAACCGCGTTCGACGCCGGCCGCATGGAACAAGGCGCACGTATCGACCACGTCTTCGCTTTTCGTAACGCCGGCGGACACAATCTGCGTATTACACGCGTACGCCCCGCGTGTGACTGCACCGCCACAATCGACACTCAATCGGCCATTCCTCCAGGAGGTACAGCCGCGATCGCCGCCTCGTGCGACACCTCCGGGGTCTTCGGCGACATCGGTCGAACGATTTCGGTATTCACCAATGACCCGATCCACACGGCGATCCAACTACGGTTGAGCGCCAAGATCGACTTCGACGTCGCTGGCAAGCCCCGACGGCTTTACGTCGGCCGCGTGCGCGCCGGCGACATGGTGAGGGTTCAGGGACGCATCGTGGTTGACGGTGGCGTTCAGATCACCGGCATCGATTCCGCAGGGCCGATCATCGCTGCAAATCTGGTCGAGGTCGCGGGCGGTATCTCAGGTGAGCGCCGTTTTCAGGTCCGCATTGCCGACAATGCTCCATCCGGAGAGTTCAGCAACGACCTGATCGTCCGCACAACCAGCCCGACGACGCCGGTCCTGACGGTTCCGGTCATCGGCACTGTGGAAGGAAGGGCCTGACCTCATGCGGTTGCCCTCGCGCAAGTCGAAGCGCTTCGATGTCGTCGGTTTCGGTCTGAACAGCGTCGATCACATTTGCGTCGTCAAACACCATCCAAGGCTCGATTCGAAACAGCAGCTGGTGACCTACGACGTGCAGCCTGGGGGCCAGGTGCCCACGGCTTTGGTGGCCCTGCAACGTTGGGGTTTACAGACCGCATATGTCGGCGCTTTTGGTGATGATCACGGCGGCACGATGGCAAAGGCCGCGTTGCTCGGTGACGGTATCGATCTCGCTGCGACCGCGGTTCGTTCCGGAACACGTCATCAAGTGTCTGTGATCCTGGTCGACGATATCTCGGGCGAGCGTTCGGTGATGGGCGAGACTCCCGGGCTGCTGCGCTTGCGCGACGATGAGCTGAACAAGGAGATGCTGACGTCGGGACGTATTCTGCTGATGGACGCGGTCGACATTCCGACAGCCTGCATGGCGGCGGCGTGGGCCCAGGAAGCCGAGGTTCGCACCGTCCTTGATATCGACGAGCCGGCGCTGGGGATCGACGATCTGTTGAAGCTCACCGACGTGCTGATTGCCGGTTCGGAGTTTCCGGCGAAGCTGACCGGCAAAACAGACCTGCGAGAAGCGCTCGGCGACATCGCTGCCCGTGGTCCGTCCTTTGTCGGCGTAACTCTCGGCGCCGGTGGCGCACTCGCGTTGGTTCGCGGGCAGTTCCATTACGTACCGGCCTTTCGCCTGCCTGTGGTCGACAGTACCGGTGCAGGCGACATTTTCCATGCCGGCAGTATCTACGGCTTGCTAAAAGGATGGCCGGTCGACGACACGATTCGTTTCGCTGCTGCTGCGGCCGCGCTGAAGTGCGGCAAGCTGGGAGCGCGGCCGGGGATCCCGGGGCTCGAACGGGCGTTGTCATTGGCGAAGGTGAACGGACGTCCATGAGCACATTGCGGCGTCTCGTGCTCGTCCGCCATGGCGAGACCGCCGGCGAGTCGAGTATCCGCTATCACGGCGCCAACGACATCGAGCTCAGTCCGCTGGGTATCGAGCAAATGCGACAAGTTGGATCTGCGCTCGCCGGCGAGCAGCTCGACCTTGTCCTTACGAGCAAACTGCGACGCACCGTCGACGCAGCGAAGATCATTGCTCCGAACGTCCGTGCCCGAGCGGTCGCGGGTTTCAATGAGATCAACTTTGGCGACTGGGAAGGACTGACGCGCGAGGAAATCGAGGCACGCGATCCGGCCGCGTATGCGCGCTGGCGTGCGACGATGCACGAGTTCGTCTACCCATCGGGGGATTCCGTCGTCGCATTTCGAGGCCGTGTCGTGGCGGCGTTCCGTGAATTGATGTCGGAGATGCCGGAGCGGACGTTGATCGTCGGGCACAAAGGTGTCATTTCGTCGATCGTTACCGATCTTCTCGGTCTTTCGCCGGAAGAGAGGGTGAAGTGGCCGATTGATCTGGCGTCGGTGCATGTAGTCGAGAGATCAGCCGACGCCTGGAGTGCACGCGCGATCAACAACACGCATCATCTGGCGGAGGCGCGGGCGATTTCGTGAGCTGACTGAATGACTCGCATTCCGGCAAGAACGCCGACCCTGACGAACTGGAAGGCCGCTGTCGCGGAGATCGAGTTGTCGCCGATCAAGGCGATGGAGCTGCGCGCCAGCCGCTTGCCGGGTACCATCTCGCTGGCGCAGGGAATACCGAGCTTCGATACGCCGGAACCGATCAGGCGCTACATCATCGAGAAAATCGAGGAAGGTGTTTGTGGCAAGTACTCTGTCTCGCCCGGCTTGCCGCAGCTGCGTGAGTCGATCAGCGAGTCGCTGCGGCGCGAAGGGATGAGCTACGACCCTGACGGCGAGATCATCGTCACCTGCGGCTCGATCGAAGCGATCGCCGCCACGCTGCTCGCCTTCATTAGCTCGGGTGATCAGGTGATCATCGCGTCACCGACCTACGCTTCCTACCTGCCGGCGATCCGCATTGCCGGCGGCGTACCGTGCTTCGCACCGCTCGACGAGGATGCCAACTTCGATCTGGATCCGGAGGTCATCGAACGCGCGATCACGCGTCGGACGCGAGCCATTCTGTTGTGCAACCCGAACAACCCCACCGGTACGATCTACTCAGAGGCGCATACGGAGCGCATGATGCAGCTGGCCGAACGGCATGGCCTGCTGGTGATCACCGACGAGGTCTACAAGGAATTCGTCTATACGACCGAAACGCCAGGCAGCCCGGCGAAGCTCGGCCGACATCGCGATCGCGTCGTGCGCGTTTGTTCGTTTTCGAAGGCGCACGCAATGACTGGTTGGCGCGTCGGATTCCTGCACACCGATCGGCGACGCGCCGATGCGATTCTCAGCGTCCACGATGCGCTGGTGACCTGTGCCCCGGTTGCGGCTCAATACGGAGCGATCGCGGCGCTCGAGATCGGTGATGAGTTCGTCGATCGATTCCGTGAGGACTTACGTCGCCGCCGTGCGCGCGTTATGGAGCGGCTCGATTCTCTGCCGCACGTCTTCGACTACCAGATGCCGAATGCGTCGTACTTCGCGTTTCCCCGGGTCAAAGACACGGTGGCATTGGCGCGCGACTCACGCGCTCTAGCCAACGACATCCTCGAGCGGGCGCGCGTCGCGCTGGTGCCGGGAGCGGCGTTCGGTCCGAGCGGGGAGTCGCATCTGCGTATCTGCTATGCCCGTGAGGAGGCCGACGTCGATCGCGCCTTCGATCGTCTCAGCGACTATTTCGCCGGCCGCAGCCCGCGCAGCTATTCGCTGCCTGCCAAACCCGAGCCGGCGGCCGCACGTGGTGTGCGGGATGTCGGGATGCGGGTGTTGGAGACTCTGGCGCGACTCTATCTCTCGCGTGCTAAGCCACAGGTGGTCGCCATCGCCGGTCATCGCGGCAAGACGATGCTCAAGCGCACGATGACCGAGCTGCTCGGCGAGCAGTTGAGAGTGCGCAGCAGCCCGCTGTCGTACAACACTGAGATCGGCTTGCTCCTTTCGGTGCTCGACGCCGCGCATCCCGAGGCGCCACTCGATGCGCGGCGGCCGTCGTCGATCCTGCGGGCCCTGGTGCGGGCATTGCGCCAGGCGCTTCTCCCGGAAGCGATCGACGTCCTGATCGTCGAGCTCGGCGTACGTCAGGCAGGCGATATGCAACGACTCCTGCGGATCGTGCGGCCGAGCATCGCCGTGATCACGCCGCTGGCGCCCGGGTCGTTTGCCGATGCAGCGACGCTGTCGGTGTTGCGCGAGGAGATTCGCACGCTGGTCGAATCGACCCGGGCTCTAGGTGGCTGCGTCGTCCAGTGTGGCAACGGCTCGGAGTCCGAGCCTCTTGCTGCGGATGTCGTGCGGGTCGGCCCCGGGGATCTGATCGAGAGCGGTACCGGCCGCTCACTGGTGGTTGGCGACAAGATCTTCTCCGTCGAGCGCGAGGTGGTCGGCGACAGCGGCGTCAATGCCGTGGCTGCCGGCGTGCTGGTAGCGCGTCGCCTCGGCATCGCTGACGACTGGATCGAACGTTTCCTGGCCGGGCACGCTGCGTCTTTTTCGAGGCGAGTCGGGACCCGGTGACAAAGTCACCAAGCGTTCGCCTTTCCCTGCTCTCGTGGCCTAACACCCGTACCTCAGCGAATCGAATCGGACGACTAAGCGTGTGCTTGAGCAACGTCAGGCAGGACCCTATAGTCAGGGCATGACAGATCGCGATTTCGAGCTTCGCGAGAGACTATTGGAGCAGCGCATCCACTTGTTGGAGGAACGACTGAACCAAACGTGGGTGCCCTCTTGGCCTGGCCTGCTAACAATTACTTTTGCCGTCACGGTTGCAACCGTGTTGCTGTTGGCGACGTCATTTTCTGAGTTCTTTGCCAGCGCCCAGCGCGAACCATTGTGGACCGTGCTCCTCTGCGGTCTCTTGTTGATTGTAGCGCTTGGGACTGGCTTCGCGGTTCGCGCCGCTCATCGTCTGGGGGAGAGCGGGGAGCACCTTCACCTTAGAGCAAAGGCGCTATCGCGGCGACTTGATCAGACTGCGAACCGCTGAGGCTCGATGCCGCCAAGTCCGGTGAGGGCTGAAGAACTGTGGGAGTCGAAATGGCGTCCGTCGTCGAACTCCTTCCGCCACGACGGTGGCGTCGTGGATCTTGTTTTCGCCGACTTGCCGCGGATTCTGGGAACTTCTACAGAGCATCTGAAGCTCGCTCGCGAGAATTTGCGAGTGTTCGTTGATCACCTCGATGAAATGATCGTGCGTCGCCGCTGGGCTCGGCGAAAGCAGTTCCGCCTTACGACGGAGCTTGGCATTCTAACTCTGAGCGTCATCGGGACCCTCGGCGGACCGATTACCTGGTTGGGCGTCGGCACACTTCTTGGTTCGACAGCATTCTTTCTCTTCGATGTCACAGATCTGGAGTTCAAGAGGAGCGCTCAAGGACGCGTCCAAGAGCTCATCGAAAAAATCGATGTCATCGAGGAAGCGGTACAGCAGGAGATCAACTCAAGGCCATGACGCGGCCTTCTGTGACCGCGGAAGCAGGATCCGCAGGCAAGCCGCATGGTCGCCGATCCTTGCTGCCAAAATCGGACGGCGAGAAGGTTGGACCACATATTGAACCGAACGCACCGCGAGCCGTGCGATGTGATGGAAAATCCCTACGAGCATGAAATAGACGACGGCAGGCCGGCTGTAGTGTTTTCGAAAGTACTGCGTCTGCGAACGCTGCATCTCGATCGCGAAGCGGCGTGGCGCCGCCGATGAGCTAGCTGACTTTGCGTGTACGGCTTCCGCTTCCGGATAGAAGCAAACATCCCACCCGGCGGCGTGAAAACGCCTGCACCAATCGACATCCTCCGAGTAGAAGAAGAATCGCTCGTCGAGCAACCCCACTGCGGGCAATGCCGACTGCCGTGCCATGCACAGGCAACCGGTCAACACGTCGACGCTACGTTCTCGGTCAGAGGCGGCCAGCGTCACCTTGTCGTACCAGGCCAAGCGCGGCGAAATATTGTCGAGTGCGAGGGCGCGTGCCAGGAGGTTCACGAAAGCCGGAAAATGGCGACACGTGGGCTGTAAGGTGCCGTCCGGGTAAAACACACGCGGGCCAACTAATCCCACCCGCGGTCGTGCGTCCATGAAACGCACCAGCAATCCGAGAGCACGGCGGTCGACGACGACGTCGGAGTTCATCAGGCACAGATAACGACCCGTAGTGCGCGCAATCCCGAGGTTGTTGGCGCGCGCGAATCCGAGGTTGGTCGTGTTCTCCAGCAGCGCCACCCATGGAAACCGTTCGCGCACCATCGCGGCGCTGCCGTCCGCCGAGGCGTTGTCCACAACGATGGTCTCGGTTGTGACCGATGCATCGCTGGCCTCGATGGAGCTAAGACACTTGCTGAGATGAGACTTGGCGTTCCAGTTGGCGATGACGATCGAAACGTCGGGACCCCCGCCCCGGTCGCTGCCCTGCTCAAGCGACATGCCTTGCCTCAAAACCGTCGTCCGACGGCTGCATCTTGGAAACAATCAGAGGCATGTTCGCCGACAGCGCGATGCCTATGTAAAGCAGCTGTTGCGTTTGCGATAGGGCGCCAACCGTCATCATCGCCGCGTTCCACCCCAACATCGCAGCGAAAACACACAGGGGAAGCCATCCGGCGGCGCTGGTTGTCGCGCTCGAGAACGCCTTGAAGAGGTGTAGATAGTACAGAGCGTTGACCAACAAATACGGCGTCAAACCCAGCAGACCGGTGCGCACGAGGTGCTGAAGGTACAGATTCACGATGTCCGGATGCTGCCAATGAAAGTTCGTGTTGTCGGTGCCCGGACCGACGCCCACGTATCCATAGCCCGTCAACCAATGGCCACTCATGCCGCCATCGAGTGCTTCCCTGATCAGCCCGACTCTATAAATTGCGTTCCGCGCATCGAAGGTCAACGACGCAAGTAAGTCGACATACTGTCGATCGGTGTACCAACCGACCCCGGCCAGGAGGATTACCGCCGTCAAAGCAAAACCAACCACCGGGCGCCAATTCCAATACGCAACGAAGACCAGCCCCGAAAACACCAACGAAAGCAACGGTCCTGCGGAGAGCGATGCGAAAACTCCCAGGCAGGAGACCAAGATCAGTGCCACGAGCCAGGCGTCCGGCCAGCCGCGAGAGCCCCACAGGGACAGACCGAGCGGAGCGACCATGGAGCAGAACATCCCAAACGCGATCGGATGGGCGAAGGTGACTGCTGCGCGATGCATACCGAGCCGCAAGTAGTGTTGGTGCGCTCCGTGCTGCCAGGAATTGGACCCCGTGAGAAGGGCGACGACGTTGTTGCTGCTGACCATCTCGTAGACTGCGAAGACGACCAGCGGCAGAGCCATCAGCGTCAACGACTTTACCAAAGTTGCACAGGCTTCCTCATCGGTGACGATCAAGCGCACAGCAAAATAGGGCAGCAGCGTGTCGAAGAACTTCCCTCCATGACGCTCGAGAGCGATCGCCGGGAACGTGTAGAGGAGCGCGGCGAACGCGAGAAGATAGGCCACGCACACAAGCGTGTCGATCCATGCCCAGCGAAAGGAGCTCTGCAACTTGGCGCCCAAGATCGCGTTGCCGAGCACGACGACGATCAGGATGCGGCTCAGCGAAAAGTCGGCGCGGCCGATCGGCAAGGTCAGATCCTGCGGGTACAGAAACAACCCAGCACAATACACGCACAGGGCGAGAGCCGGCCTTACGCGCCATGCGAGCAGCGCACCGAGCAGCGCCAGCGAAAACGTTACCGCCGTCATCTCTTTGAGAACCGGTTCGCATTCTCATACCTGGACGCTTCATTCTTGCACAGAGCAGCGCGCGCGGTCGTGGTGGAGAGGAATCTCACGGAGCGTCGTTGACGCTCCCCCACCACGCGGCGTAGGGTCGCGTCATCATGATCAAGGTCCGCTCCCTGGATCACTTCGTCCTGCGCGTACGCGATCTCGATGCCTCGCTGGCCTTCTATCGCGACTTGCTCGGTCTCGAGATCCTGTTCCTCAAAGAGTACAAAGCCAATGAGCGTCCCTTTGTGTCGGCGCGCGTCGGCGAACAGTTGCTCGATCTGGTGCCCGACACGACCTACGATCCCGACACCGGCAGGATGGCGGGTGGGTACATGCACTGCTGCGTCGAGGTGGAGAATCAGCTCGCGGATCTCGTTCCGTATCTGAAGGAACACGGGATTGCATTGATCGACGATCAACCCGTGCCGCGTATGGGCGCGCGTGGCGTCGGGCTCTCGATTTACGTCCTGGATCCCGACGGCTACGTCGTCGAGCTCAAGGAGGCCAACGCGTGAGAGCCCGCACCCGGGCCTGTGCCGTCGTTGCCTTACTTGCATCTGTTTCAGCTGCTTCCGTACAAGCCGCCGACATCGACTGGCAGAAAGTCGAGAAAGAAGCGGCCGACATGCTCGCGTCGTACATTCGCATCGACACCTCGAATCCGCCGGGAAACGAGACGTTGGCGGCCGCGTTTCTCGCGGCTGCGTTCGAGCGCGAGGGATACCAGCCGCAGCGCTTCGAGTCGAAGCCTGGACGCGGCTCCGTCGTCGCGCGGCTGAAGGGAACCGGCGACAAGCGACCGATCGTTTTGCTCAATCACATCGATGTCGTCCCGGCGGTCGCGGATGAATGGTCGGTATCGCCTTTCGCCGGAGAGATCCGTGACGGGCACGTACACGGCCGCGGTGCCATCGATTGCAAAGGTGTCGGCATCGTCGATTCGATGGCTATGTTTCTGCTCAAGCGCAATGGCATCGCTTTGAAACGTGACGTCGTGTTTGTCGGCACTGCCGACGAAGAAGCGGGTGGAAACCTTGGCGCTGGCTGGATGACCAAGGAGCACTTCGAGGAGATCGGCGACGTAGAGTTCGTGCTCAACGAAGGCGGACACATCCGTCTCGAAGACGGCGAACGTCTCTATGAAGTTTCCGTGGCCGAGAAGACACCGTGCTGGCTGCGGCTGACGGCACACGGCAAGAGCGGACACGGCTCGACTCCACCGCACCACACAGCGATCACACGGCTGCTGCGTGCTCTCGACCGGGTGACCGGCGAGGAGGCCGAGGTTACGGTGGTTCCCGAAGTGCAGACGTACTACGCGGCGCTGGCGCCCATAGAACAAGAGCCGCGTCGCAGCCGATTCAACGATCTCCGTACGTCATTGAAGGACCAAGCCTTCCGCGCACAGTTTCTCGATGACCCGCGTGACGCCGCGCTGGTACGCAACACCATCGCGCCGACCGTCCTCACCGCCGGTCAGAAGACCAACGTGATTCCAGCGACCGCGACTGCAGAGCTCGATTGTCGCTTGCTGCCGGGACAGTCGGCCGACGCCTTTGTGCGCTCGATTGTCGACACGATCGCCGACCGCGAAGTCGATGTCGACATCCTGCTCAACTTTCCGCCGAGCTCGTCGCCGACCGATACCGCGCTGTTCGATGCCATCCGTACGATGGCACGCAGGGAGAACGCTCCGGTCGTCCCCGCCGTCCTGCGCGGTTTCACCGACAGCCATTTCTTTCGCGAGAAAGGGGTGGTCAGCTACGGTTTCACGCCGTTCGAGCTGTCCCCCGACGATCTCGGGCGAATGCACGGAATCGACGAGCGGATCTCGACCGCAAATCTGCGCGAAGCGACGCGCCGGCTGCTAGAGATTCTCGAGCTGGTGGGACGATGAGCAGTGTCTCGCATCTGCTATCTACTATCTGGTTGGACCCAACTCAGGCGAGATACTAAACGACGATGCGCATCGTTGCCGCACAGGAAACGGTCCGGGCGATTGCCGACGGATCGCGTTTGATTCTACCGCACGGTTGCGTCGAGCCGACTCGATTTTACGAAGCGCTGCAGAACGAGCGCGACCGCTTCCGCTCGTTGCAGCTCTATTCCGGCCTCCAGTTCGGCGACTACTCTTTTCTGCGCAACGGGCTTGGCGACAACTTCACCTACGCAACCTGGCAGGCATCGGCCAGGCTGCGGCCGCTGTTCCGTGAGCACAAGATCGACTTCCTCCCGATCCGCTTCCGTGACGTCGTGCGAATCTTTGCCGCCGACGGCCCCGTTCCGCCGGACGTGGTGGTCATCCAGACGAGTCCGCCGCAGGACGGCTACGTGAATTTGGGCATTTCGGTGAGTCTGTACCGCGACCTCGTTGCCGCGGCGCGGATGGTGATTGCTGAATTCAACATGAACATGCCCGCGACGCACGGCGAGACACGCATCGCCGTCGAAGAGATCGGTCTCGCCTACGAGTCCGACTCGCCGCTGGGCGTCTACACGACGCCACGCTTCAGCGAACGAGATGCCCAGATCGTCGAAAGAGTCCTTGGTCTGGTCGCCCCCGGATCTTGGGTGCAACTCGGTGTGGGAGCAATCCCCGATGCCGTGCTCTCGCGGCTTTGGCAGATTCCTGACGTCAACATTCACTCCGGGATGCTGACTGATGGCTTGATCGAGTTCGTCGAGCAGAGTCGTCATCGCCCACGTGTTGTCACCGGCGAAGTCTGCGGCACTGCCAAGCTCTACGACTATGTCGCCCGCTGCGATGCCGTGGAGATGCACCCGTCGCGTACGACGCATGACTTCGTACCGATCAGTCGATTGCCGAAGTTCGTATCGATCAACTCGGCGGTCGAGGTCGACCTCTACGGACAGGTCAATGGTGAGACGATCGACGGGGTTCAGATCAGCGGGGTTGGTGGCAGCCTGGACTTCATCGATGGCGAGAGCGTCTTACCGACCGGCAAGTCGATCGTAGCTTTACCGTCGACGACAGAGGACGGAAAGCGTTCCAAAATCGTCGCCCAGCTCGGCGCACGGACGCCGACGACGATACCGCGCTTCAGCGTCGATTGCGTCGTAACCGAGTATGGCGTCGCGCAGCTGCGTGGCAGAACGTTGCGACAGCGCGCCGAGGCGTTGCGGGCGATTGCGCACCCGTCCTTTCAGGACGAGCTTGTTGGCGTCTCGGCGGGCGTGTGACTTGGGGTTGGCACCGCCGTCGGAGTCGGTGTTGTCGCCAGCTTGGCCAACTTCTTGTCGTCGATCTTTTCCCACCACTCCATCATCGTTTCCTTCGGCAACCCCTTGATTGCGATCTGCACGAGAAAACGATCGGCGGCGTACACCGAGAGCAAGCCAACCTGGTCCTTCTCGCGGTAGTTCTGGATCGCCAAATGTCCGTCGATCGACAGAGCGTTGGAAAAACCGCTGGTCTCGCTCTGCCCCATCTCCGCCAACTTGTTGTGCAGCGCTGAGAACGACTTGCTAGCGGTGCTATCGCTGATCTTGATGGTGATCGTCGGTTTCGGCTCGTCTTCGTCGTCATCACCGCCGAACCAACTGTCCGCCTTTTGATACGTGTAGACGCGCGTGACGAATGTGATCATCGAGCCGAGCTCGCCACTTGTGTGCCCGTCCGGCTTTCCGGCTTTGAAGTCCTTCGTCCCTCCCGGAAACACCTTCATCAGCTGATCGGGCGTCACGGGTTGGAAGCCATCGTCATCGGCCGTGTTCTGCGCTGTCGCGGCAACGGCCAGCAGAGCACTCAGCACGGCGACGGAGAAGACACTCTTCATGAACACCTCGATTGAGCCCGGACTAGCATCGGGTCCGAAACGAGTCAAAATGGCGGTCGAAATCAAACCGCTGCGATACCTCGCGTCGGTGGTGGGTTTTCGACGATGGCGTGGGCGATGTAGCGGTCGAAGTCGAAGAAATCGCGATATTCGGGGGCTTCCTTGAAACTGCGATCGATGAACATCTGAGCTCCGTCGCAGTCCACCTCGAGGACGTAGGTGCCGCCGCGTGCGGTGCGGGCGAGGTCGACGGCGCAGACTCGCGCGCCGACGGCCTCGGCGGAGCGCAGAGCGATCTTCTTGGCTTCATCGCTGACGTTCTGCAGGAAGCGATAGCGGGCGCCGAGAGCGCGGTTGATGATCCAGTCCGAGGGTCGCGAGTAGCGTTCGCGAAAGCGTTCGGTCCAGAAGACGATCTCGCGATCGACGACGTACGCGCGCAGCACCTGCGGCGGTGTGATGTTCCTCGGAGCGAAATCGGCGACCAGGCGCTGCAAGTAGAAAGGCGCGGGGTAGCTCAGACGTTCACCCCGCAGTTGTGCCGGCCCCTGCGTGGCGAGGTCCAAGATGTATCGATGACTGCCGGCGTCGCCCACCAATTGGTCGCCGTCGAGCCAGACGACCAGATGCCCGTGACCACCGCAAGACCTATTCTTCTTGAGCACGGCGAATTCGTGCGTTCGCACGAACTCGATGACCTCGTCGGCGACGACGGTCACCAGCGTGTCCGGTACCGGCACGCCACGATCCACTAGCCGCTCCTGTGTTGCGATCTTGTCGCAACACAGTTCGTGGATGCTGAGGCCAACAACCGGACGAGCATTGGGAAACAATTCACTCACGAGATCTTCGACCGGTGGTCCACCGCGCGATGGCGGTAGATCGAACGGCAGGACGTACAACTGCGTGACGCTCTCGAGAGCATGTGGCAAGCGGCAAGCGTCCTCGATGGTCAATGCCCGCATCTCGCTGCCGAGATCCTCAATCGCCTCTGTCAGGCCGCGGATGACCGGCTCGAGAAAGGGCGTGTACATGTGGCCGTAGAGGCAGACGATCATCTTCGCGTTCGTCTGCCCTTGCGCGCCGAGGCGGCGATATACTTGCGGCTGACCGGAGAGAAATCGTGAGTGTCGAGCATGACCTCGATGATGACAAAAGATTCAGAGGCGGCGGCGCCTCGTAGTGCTGAGCGCAGCTCGACGGGATTGGTGACTTGCATTCCGACACCGCCCCACGGCGCCGCCAGGCGTGCGTACGGCCATGGCGGCACAGTCAGCAAATCTTCACGTTCGACGACGGGACGGAAGATTCCCCAGCCGCCGTTGTTCATTACGATGACGATAGGATTCGTTCGGTAGCGCGGCGCCTGGGCGA
>Ga0187892_10003085_pt1 | contig 31325 bp, 27 predicted proteins | sample MA1701073metaG_FD_139345 | JGI IMG/M metagenome (GOLD analysis project Ga0187892, IMG submission 139345) | Bio-ooze microbial communities from a basaltic lava cave in the Kipuka Kanohina Cave System on the Island of Hawaii, USA - MA170107-3 metaG ...
GGTTGCTGGATTGCCCGGTCAAGCCGGGCAATGACAAGGGATATCGTCATTCCGGCGAAAGCCGGAATCCAGAGTCATGCACCGCGTTCGCGATTCTGGATACCGGCTTTCGCCGGTATGACGTAACCCCTCGGCCCCGCAAGGCATCCTCACGCTTGCGTGAGACGCTGTCGCCTCATACTTGCCACAGGACGTGGTAAGGTGATGTTCAAGGTGAAAGAGGCGTTGCGGCAATGGTCAAGAGTTGCGCTGTGTTTCCCGGATACACGCTCGGTGAGCGGATCGCCGACGGTTGCCTTCATGCGGTCGGCGTCACGGCAAGCCTCGTGGCGTTCACCGCTCTCCTGATTATTGGCATAAAATCAGACACGGCCTTGTGGATCGTGAGCCTGACCATCTACGGGCTCGCTCTCGTCTCGACGTTCGGCTTCTCCGCCGGCTACCATCTCGTGGCGCGTCCTCCAAGACTGAAGGAATGGCTGCGGCGGCTCGACCACGCCGCCATCTTCCTGATGATCGCGGCGACTTACACGCCCTTCGTCCTCATCGAGATGAAGACGCCGTTTGGGCTTTCTCTTCTTGCCGTCGTGTGGACGATTGCGGCCGTTGGCATCGTGCTCCAGCTGTTCGCGCCGCGCTATCTGCAGGGCCTGTCGGTCGCGCTCTATCTGGTGCAGGGCTGGGCCGTGCTTGCGGCGCTCGAGCCGCTGATGTCGGCGCTGCCGGGCCGCGTGCTGACCCTGCTCATGGGAGGCGGCGTGCTCTACACGGTCGGCGTCGTGTTCCACCTCTGGGAGCGTCTGCCTTACTCGAACGCCATCTGGCATGGCTTCGTGTTGTCGGCGGCCACCTGCCATTTCGCGGCCGTGATCTTCGTCGTCGTCTGACGCCGCCCCGGAAAAGCCTGAGCAATCGCGGCCGAAGCACCCTAAAATAGCGCCATGACGGCAATCATGGCCGAAGGACAGGATCGCAAGAGCGCGCTCTTCGCCGGGCTTGGGGCGCGCTTCGGCGAGCGCTTCTCGCTCGGCCAGGCGCTCCGCGAGCAGCATGCCAATACGCTCACATGGCTCAAGCGCGAGCCTCCCGACGCCGTCCTGTTCGCAGAGACCGAGGCTGAAGTCGCCGAAACGGTGAAGCTATGTGCCGAAGCGCGCGTGCCTGTGATCGCGTTCGGGACCGGCACCTCGCTCGAAGGCCACGTCAACGCCCCGTTTGGCGGCGTCTCGCTTGATCTCTCAAGCATGAACCGCATCCTTGCCGTGCACGAGGCCGACCTCGACTGCGTGGTGGAGCCCGGCGTCACCCGCAAAGCGCTGAATGACCATTTGCGCGGGCTTGGGCTCTTCTTCGCTGTCGATCCCGGGGCCGATGCGAGCCTCGGCGGCATGGCTGCGACGCGCGCATCGGGCACCAACGCCGTTCGCTACGGCACCATGCGCGATGCGGTTCTCGGTCTCACCGCGGTCCTCGCCGACGGCAGCGTGATCAAGACCGGGGGCAGGGCGCGAAAGTCCTCGGCCGGCTACGACCTCACCCGCCTGATCGTCGGGTCTGAGGGCACGCTCGGCATCATCACCAGCCTTACCCTGAAGCTTTACGGCATCCCCGAGACGATCATCTCGGCAGTCTGTCCGTTCGCTTCGATCGCTGGCGCCTGCAATGCCACCATCGCTTCGCTCCAGATCGGCCTGCCGCTTGCCCGCATCGAGTTCCTCGACGAAGTACAGATGCGCGCCTGCAATGCCTATTCGCGCCTCTCCTTGCGCGAGACCCCGACGCTGTTCCTCGAATTTCATGGCACGCCGGCCTCGGCGCGCGAGGAGGTCGAAGCCTTCGCCGCGATTGCGCGCGCCGAAGGGGGAGGGGAGTTCGCCTATGCCGAGCGGCAGGAGGAACGGACGAAACTCTGGCAGGCGCGCCACGATGCCTATTGGGCGGCGCGCGGCTTGAGGCCGGGCGCCGAAGTGCTATCGACCGATGTCTGCGTGCCGATCTCGGCACTTGCCGAATGCGTCACCGCCACGCGCGAGGACATAGACCGCTTGGGCCTGCTGGCGCCGATCGTGGGCCATGTGGGTGACGGCAACTTTCATGTCCTGCCGCTGATCGACCCGGCCGATGCCGAGGAGCGGCGCAGGGTGCGGGCCTTCCTCGACCGTCTGGTCGAACGGGCGCTTGCCGCAGGGGGGACTTGCACCGGCGAGCATGGGATCGGCCAGGGCAAGATTAACTACCTCGCCGCCGAGCATGGGGCAGGCATTTCGGCGATGATTGCCATAAAAAAGGCGCTCGATCCGTTGAATATCCTCAATCCTGGCAAGATTTTTGCGTTACCATGACGGTGCGTCGCGGGGCCGATTCTTCGGCGCCAATTGCGCCGGTTAGCGCGCCCGAGCCTGGGGTCTAGACGGCGGTGAACTCGCTCCTGCTGACTTTGGCGGCATTGTTGATTCTGGTCTTGAGCGCGCTCTTTGCCGCGCCGCTCGTCATCGACTGGAACGACTACCGCTCGGTGTTCGAGACTCAGGCCAGCAATCTGCTCGGGCGCCAAGTGAAAGTCGGCGGCAAGGTACACCTCATCCTTCTGCCGGCACCCGAGCTCAGATTCGACGACGTCAAGGTGGCCGATCAGGAAGGCCGGCTCGACCGGCCGTTCCTCGAGGCCCACTCGATTGAAGCTTGGCTGAATATCAATGCGCTTCTCGCCGGGACGATCGAAGCGCGCAAGATCGTCATCGTCGGCCCCATCTTGCGCCTCGATCTCAAGACTGACGGCACCGGCAATTGGAGCGATGTGGGACGGCGCGGCGTGGCGCTGCCCTTCGCCCCGAAAGACGTGATGCTCGACGAGGTCAGCGTCAGCGGCGGCAGGATCGAGATCACCAAGCAAGGTCAGCCGCAATTTGCCGTCGAGAACATCACCGGCCAAGCGAGCGCCCAATCCTTGTCGGGGCCCTACAAGGTCTCGGCCGCCTATACGTTCAAGGGACGCCCGCAAGAGCTTCGCTTCTCGACGAGCGCGCCGGACGCTGACGGACTGTTCCGTATCAAGTCGGCATTGCGCGATCTCGATCGCAACACGAGCTACGTCCTCGATGGCGGCGTGACTGGGCTTGGGGCCATCCCCACCTTCGACGGCACGATTGTCGTACGCGCGGCCAATGTGCTTGCCGCGGGCGAGGAGGAAGACGCCGCCCCTTCCGAGAATGGCGAGGCAACAACCGAGGCCCCGCGCGACAAGGCATCGCGCTTCGAATTGAAGGGTCCGCTCAAGGCCACCCCCGACCGCGCCGAGCTTCCCCAATTCGATCTCACCCTTCATGCCAAGGGTCATCCGCAGATTTTCAAGGGAAGGCTGACGCTCGACTTGCGCGACGGCATCGAGGGCGCGGCCGAACTTGTGGCGAGCTTTATCGATCTCGACGCCCTCTTCGCCGCGGGCGCCGAAGAGCGGCCTTCGCCTTCAGCCGTGCTTTACCTATTTGCCGAGGAAGTCCTCGCCCAGAGCGCGAGCTTTGGCGACGGCACGCTTGCCCTTCTCATCGAGCAGGCGGGACTCGGCGGCGATCTGGTCGGCGCTATCGACATGGCGCTTTCAAGCAAAGATGGCGCCGTGGCGATCGAACACCTCAAAGCGACACTTCCCGGAGATAACCGCGTCGAGACCTCGGGCACCCTCAAGCGTGGCAATTTCGGACCGGTCTTCGCGGGGCCCGTCAAAGTCGAGGGCTCCGGACTGCGGCCGCTGACCCGTTGGGCCGCGGGCGACCGCGATGTGTCGGGACAGGCCTCGCCCGGGGACTTCAGCTTCACCGCAGATGCCCTCGTCGGCGACGGCGAGCTCAAGCTTGCCAATGCGTCGGGCGAGCTGAGCGGGACGAAGTTCCGCGGCGGCTTGCGTCTGCAAGGAGGGCCGCGCCGCCTGATCGAGATCGATCTCAACAGCGATCGCCTCGATCTGCGCGAGGTGATCGGCGAAGGGCCGTTGTGGCGGTCTTGGCTTCCGGCCTCACGGACTGAGGGTGCCGCCACTGCCGGCACTGACGATGGCGCCCCACCCGGCACCGACAATACTGCCGCGACCGGGACTGTCGATGCTGCGGCGACCGGGCAGGATCTGTTGAAGCAATTGCACGGCGACGACATGGGCGTGACGTTGCACGTGGGCGAGCTCTTGTTGCCGGATATTCCCGCGGGCAAGCTCGATGCGCGGTTTGCGCTTCAGGGCGGCACTCTCGACGTCCAACAACTCGACTTCGCCGCGGCAGACGCGCTAGGGCTGAATGGCAAGGGCCGCATCGAGCGCCTGGACCAAGCGCCGTCGGGCCGGGTCGATTTTTCCCTTCGGGCCGCGGACGCCGCGAGCTTGCGCATTGCCGCCGATCTGCTCGGACTGCCCGAGAACGTCAGCAGCTCGCAACATCTCTCGCTGCTTGCGCCTCTCGATCTTCATGTCAGCCTGGTCGCTTCCCGCGAGGGCGACTTGACCAACGCCTCGATCGAGCTCGGCGGCAAGACCGGTACATCCACGATATCCGCTAGGGCCCGCGCACTCGGCGACCCGGCAAAGCTCGGCGAGGCGAAGATCGATATCGACGGCAAGGTCGCAGGCGAAAAGCCGCAAGCCTTGCTTGTGTTGCTCTTCCCCGATCTGCCGCTCGAGCGCATTGCCACCCGTCCCGGCAGCCAGGGCAGGTTGATCGTCAAGCTCGCCGGCGTCCCGAACACGAAAGTGACCGGCAAAGCTGCGCTCGAGACCGAGCCCGTCGAGGTCGCCTTCGTCGGGCAAGGATCGTTGCAGCCGGCCGGTCTTGCGCTTGCCGGCAAGGGCGCTGTGGTCAGCAGGGATGCGAGTGCGGCGCTGACCCTCATCGGGCTCGAGGCGCCGCCAAGCGCGGCCGGCGTTCCGTTGAGCCTCCTTTTCGACGCCGCCAAGCAGGGCCCGACCGTCGACCTTAGCGGCATCACCGGGACCATCGCCGGGGAGAGCGTCACCGGCTCGGTTCATTTGGACCAGAGCGGGCCGAAGACGCGCTTCTCTTTGAACGGGAGTGCTGGCAGCGTGTCGCTGCCGTCTCTGCTCGGCGTGCTGGTGGCATGGCATCGCACCCCCTCGACCGAGGAGATGCTGGGCACGATCAGCGGCAATACGTCCGAGGTTTGGCCATTGCGCGGGTTCTCGCTTGGGCCGCTCGAAGAATTCGAAGGCGACATCTCGCTCAAAGCGAAGACGCTGGCGCTCGGTTCGGCCGTGAAGGCTCAGGACGCCACACTTGCCGCTTCCGTGGGCAAGGAGGGGCTCGCCCTCACCGACCTCAAAGGGCGGCTCTTCGGCGGCAACTTCGTTGCGTCGGGCAGCCTCGCGCCGCGCGGCAACGGCGCCGAGCTCAAGGCACGCGCCGAGGTCAAAGGCGGCAAGCTCGGAGAGCTTGCCAAGAGCGTCACCGGAACGCCCCTTGCCAAAGGGTCCTTCGATCTTGCCTTCGATGTGCAGGGCGAGGGCTTGAGCCCTCCGGGCGTGGTCGCCGGATTGAGTGGGGAGGGGACGCTTGTCCTCGGCCCCGGCGCGCTCCAGTCATTGTCCGCTTCGCCCTTGCGCGGCGTGGCCGCGGCGGCGGCGAGGAAGACCATCCAGGCCGACAAGGAGGCGATCGAGGCTGAAGCGAGCAGAATGCGAGAGAACATGACCAAGGGGACCTACAAATTCGACCCGGCCACGTTCCCCTTCGAGATCAAGAACGGAACGCTCACTCTTGCCCCGGCGACGCTGACAAGCTCGGGCGCAGAAACCACGATCAACGGCTTTATCGAGCTTGCGAGCCTCAAGCTCGATAGCGAATGGGCCGTCGGTCTCGCCGGAGCCGGCGGCAAGGACGTGCCTCCCGTGACCCTTGTCTTCACCGGGCCTCTCAACAGGGCAGGCGATATTGCGCCCGCGATCGACACCGGCGCCGTCGAGGCCTATCTCACCATGCGGCGCATGCAGGAGGACGTGGAGCGCCTGGAGACGCTCGATGTGAGCGGCAGGACGCCGCCTGCGGAAACGGAGCCCGAGGGGATCGCGACGATCGAGCCCGAAGAGCCGCCGCTCGAAACTGCGGTTCCGTCGGAGCCGGAGCTGGTCGACCCGTCGGCGTGGACGGCCGAAACCGAGACCTCCAGACAACCGGCCTCGCCGCCGTCAGCAACCTCGGCAACGTCATTGCCGTCGGCGCTCGAACTTCTCCAAGCGACGGAAGAGGCCGAGGTCGAAACGCTCGCCCCCGCTGCGGCTAAACCCGAGGCCCCGGCCTCTAGCAAGGCGGTAGCCACGACGCCGGCGCCTGTAGTTGAACCCGCACAGCAGCCGGCGCCCGTGCCGGAGCAAGCGGCAACGGCGAGCCCCGAAGTCCAACCGAGCCCGCCCGCCACCGAAGCGCCAAAGCCGCGCAAGCGGTCGGCAAGCAAACCCCGCCGGCAAAAGCCCGAAGCGCCCGATGCTTGGAGGAAGAACGTCCCCATTTTCGGCGGGGGTTAGGGCGCTTCGCGTTTCGTCCGCTTGAGCACGTAGAGCCTGACGGCCGCTGACAGGCTGATATCTGAGGCCACCGCGCTCCTTCCCCGGTCGATCTCCTCGACAAGAGCCGCCACCGACTTGCCGTCGGCGCGTGCGATTGCCGCGAGCGCGTCCCAGAACTCGTCCTCCAAGGTGACGCTCGTGCGGTGCCGCGCGATGGTGAGCGAACGTTTGTTGCGAGGCCGCGCCATGCGGAAGGACGCCCTACCGCTTCGGTCCGATCATGTCCTCGGGGCGCACCAGCCGGTCGAAATCCTCGGCGCGGACATGACCGAGCCTGATCGCCTCTTCGCGCAGAGTGGTGCCGCGCTTATGCGCCGATTTGGCGATCTCACTCGCCTTGTCGTAGCCGATGTGAGGCGCGAGCGCCGTCACCAGCATGAGCGATCGCTCCAAATGCGCCTTGATGACGTTCCGGTTCGGCTCGATGCCGACGATGCATTTCTCGCGAAAACTCTCCGCGACATCGGTGAGCAGTCTGATCGACTGCAGCATGGCGTGGGCGATCACCGGCTTGAACACGTTGAGCTCGAAATGTCCCTGGCTTCCGGCAAAGGTGATCGTCGTGTTGTTGCCGAAAACCCGCGCCGCCACCATGGTCACCGCCTCGCATTGCGTCGGGTTCACCTTGCCCGGCATGATCGAGGAGCCCGGCTCGTTCTCCGGCAGGCTAAGCTCGCCGAAGCCGGAGCGGGGCCCTGAGCCGAGCAGCCTGATGTCGCTTGCGATCTTGAACAGCGACACCGCAACGGTGTTGAGCGCGCCATGCGCGAACACGAAGGCGTCATGCGTGGCCAGCGCCTCGAATTTGTTCTCGGCGCTGACGAAGGGGAGCTTGGTCATCGCCGCGATCTTTGCGGCGAAGGTTTCGGCGAAGAGCGCGCTGGTATTTAGCCCGGTCCCGACCGCGGTCCCGCCTTGCGCCAAGGCATAAAGGCCCGGAAGAGTGAGTTTTACCCGCTCGATTCCGTGATCGATCTGCGCCGCATAGCCGCCGAATTCCTGCCCTAAAGTGAGAGGCGTGGCGTCTTGTAGATGCGTGCGGCCGATCTTGAGAATGTCCTGAAACGCCTCGGCCTTATTCTTGAGTGCCTGGTAAAGCCGAGCCAGCGCCGGATTGAGCCGGTAGGCAATTTCTTCGGCCGCGGCAATATGCATAGCTGTGGGGAAGACATCGTTGGAAGATTGACCGAGATTTACGTGATCATTGGGGTGGACCGATCGTCTTGAATCAAGAGTCTCGCCCAACAGTTCGCTCGCGCGACTGGCGATGACTTCGTTGACGTTCATGTTGCTTTGGGTTCCTGAGCCGGTTTGCCAGACGACCAGGGGGAAATGAGCATCGAGCTTGCCTTCAATAATCTCGTCGGCGGCAGAGGCGATTGCGTGAGCCAGGCGCTGCTCGAGAAGGCCGATTTCGCGGTTGGTTTCGGCTGCGGCCTTCTTGACCATGGCGATGGCGCGGATCAGGGATTTCGGCATGTTTTCCTCGCCGATCCTGAAATTCCGGCGCGAGCGCTCGGTCTGGGCGCCCCAATAACGGTCATGCGCCACTTCGACCGGGCCCAGAGAATCGCTCTCGATGCGCGCGGAAGTTGGGGACCCGCTCTTGGCACCTCTGTCTTGAGGCATGCTCGAATCTCCTGTCGATGGCCTTTGGCGACCGGAGCGCACTGTGGCGCCGAAGGCTCTACCGGCTCTATGGGGGCTACGCTATAACACGCTCACAGGGTGGGAGAACGCGCTCGTTCGCATGCGTTGCGGCCTTCTGCCGAGGAGCGCCCAAAGCTTCCGGCTCCTTTTCCGTGAACTTGGGTGAGGAAGGCGAGTGGCTGAAGTTCAGGTGAGAATGGCGCTGCCCGCGCCACGCGCAGAGCGTATGTCGCTCATGCTGGCGCGCCTTGCCGCGTTTATCGTCGCCCTGATCGGCGGCCCGATCCTGCTCGTCTGGCAACTCCCCATAGCGCGATTGACCGAGGCCTTTCCCGGCCTCGCCAGCATGACCCCGGCTGCGGCCGGCGGCATGGTAGCCGCCGCGATCGGGCTGTTCTGCCTCACCTTCCGGCCGATACGGCCCATTGCCCGGCTGATCGGCTTCGCCCTCGTCGTGCTCGGTCTTGCCGTTTTCAGTCAGGACCTGTTCGGCTTCAATCTCGGGCTCGACCAAGCGCTCATCCGCGCCGACAGCGGTACCGGGACGGCGCAGGCCGAGGATTTGCATCTGGCGCCCGGGGTCACGGGGCTCTTGGTCATTTTCGGCTTGGCGCTGCTCTACAGCAAACAAGGCGGCGTCGCCTCCGCCTTTGGCCAGATCCTCGCGCTCATCGTGCTCGGCCAGGTCCTGATCGTGCTGGCCGGTTTCGCCTACGGCGTCGCCACCCCCTACTACGCCTTTCCCTTCACCGACATGTCGATGTACGGCGCGATCTGCGGGCTTCTGCTCGGTCTTGGCCTGCTTGCGGCCTCGCCCGAATACGGCATCGGCGCGGCAATCGTCGAGCAGTCGCCGGCCGGCGAGATGCTGCGCAGGCTCCTGCCCGGAATTATCGTGCTGCCGCTCGTCATCGGCTGGTTCGCCCATCAGGCCGAGGTCCGCACCCTCTATGACAGCGCCGCCACGCTCGCCATCTTCGCCGTGGCCAGCATCTTCGTGCTGGCGCTCTTTGCTTGGACGACGATCGGCGCGGTGCGGCGGTCCGATCGCGACCGCAACGCGGCGCTGATGGAGCTGCGCGGTCAACGCGAATGGCTGAGCACGACGCTCGCCAGCATCGGCGACGGCGTCATCGCCACCGACCCGAATGGCAGCGTGCTGCTCCTCAACAAAATCGCCGAGCAATTGACCGGTTGGTCGGGAGCGAACGCGCGCGGGAGGCCGATCTGGGAAGTGTTCCGGGTCATCAACGAGACGACGCGAAAACCCGTGGACGACCCGGCGCTGAAAGCGTTGCGCGAGCGCGCGGTAACGCGCTTCGAATCGGGCGCTCTGCTTGTCACCCGCGAAAAGCAGGAATTGCCGGTCGAGCATTGCGGAGCGCCGATCATCGGCTTTGACGGCTCGCTTGCCGGCGCCGTGCTCATTTTCCGCGACGTCACCGAGCGCAGGCGCACGGCGCAGCGCCAGTCGATGCTGGTGGGCGAGCTCAATCATCGCGTCAAGAATGCGCTCGCCATCGTGCAGTCGCTCGTGCAGGCGAGCTTGCGTCAGGCAACCTCACGCTCCGCGCAAGCGATGGCGCAGACGCTGGCCGAGCGGCTTCAAGCGCTGCATCGCGCCCACGATCTTCTGCTCGAATCGCAATGGTCGGGTGCGAGCCTCAAAGCCATGGTCGAGCGCGAACTCGATCCGTATCGGCGGGAGGGCGGTCCGAAGATCGCGATCAAGGGAAGCGACGTTCTGCTGCCGCCGCAATGCACCTCGATTCTCGCCATGACTTTGCACGAGCTGGCCACCAACGCGGTCAAATACGGGGCGTTGTCCTCGAACACGGGCCATCTCTCCGTCACGTGGAAGACAGCGCGCGGCAACCGTCTGCTGCTCACTTGGGAGGAACGGGCGACGCTGGCTCAGGTCCCCGCCCGGCGCAACAACGGCTTCGGCATGCAGCTCATCGACAAGGGCATCCGCCACAATCTCGGCGGCGATACCAAGCTCGAGTTCAGGCCGGCCGGCCTCTATGTCGAGCTGAACGTGCCGCTCGAGCAGTCGAAAGAGCCGCGCCCGGCGCCGCAAAAGGCGGCGGCGCTTTCGGCCTAGCCCTTATTGCGATTGCAGCGCTGGCCCGGGAAGGGAGCCGCACCCTCCGGCGGCTATTTCTTGCGGAAGCGATCGAGTTGGACGACCTCGGCCGGAGGCCGTGACAGCACGACTTCGGCGCTCTGCGGTTCTCTAGCCTCGTCTTGGACCGGCTCGAGTGCTCCGCGGGGCTCTTCAGCCTCGCCCACGAGGTCGGGCAGGGCTGCCGCCATATGCTGGCGCGCGGAATCGTTGGCGGCGCCGGGCTTGCCGAACTGGAGCCCGAACTGGGCCGAGGGGTCGTAGAATGCCTTGACCGCGCTGAACGGCACCACCAGCCGCTCCGGCACGTTGGAGAAGGAGAGCTTCACCTCGAAGCGTTCGTTCGTCACTTGCAGGTCCCAGAACTGGTACTGCAGCACGATCGTCATCTCTTCGGGATACTGCTCCTTCAGGCGCTTGGACACCGAGACGCCATCGCCGCCGGTGTCGAAAGCGATGTAGAGGTGATGCTCGCCGGGCAGGCCCTCGCGCTGGACGCGGGACAAGACCTGGCGCACCACGCCGCGCAGAGCATCCTGCGTGAGAAGGTCGTATCGGATTTCGTCTTCTGCCATGGAATCCGCCGCCTACCCGCTTGCGACGTGAGGCAGTCTCTCACCCCGTCATAAAGTGGAGGGCTTCTGTTGCCCGGTGCCCTCCGAAACCGCGCCTAGCCCCTGCGAAGAGACTAGGACTTGATGTTTAGGCGTCGCGCCGCTTACGCAGCGATAGCCTCCGCATAGTTGTCGTTGGCAACTATTTGGTTGGCCCGATAACGGCGGAACCATGCCGAGCGAAAGCGCGACCTTTACACCCTCGTCGATCCTATTTCGCCCCCATTTTCAGAAGCCAGAAATCAGAAACCGGAAACCAGAATGGAGTGTTCGATAGACTTGCGATTCTGGTTTCTGGCTTCTGATCTCTGACCTTCTGATGGTGGAGGCGCCGGGTACCGCCCCCGGGTCCGAATGGCTTATTACGAAGGCTGTTTATCGCCATAGCCGGCTTGCGCCGACAGGACTCTATATAGCCCTCTCCGGAGGCAAAAAAAAGATCGTTGCTGCGACAACCCCCAGCCGCGAATCGAAACCGGTGCTATCCTGGCTGCTGGCGGAGCAGGGTTTGCTAGTCGCGCTCGAGCTTGATGATCTGGCCGCTTAGGGCCTCGATCTTCATCTCGATCTCGTGACCGCTTGCGTCACTGCCTTCGACCTCCCAAATGCCGTCGTCGAGCTCGACTTCCTCGATCTTAACGATGCCCTTGTCGAAGGCCATGTTGCGGACGTCCTCGATCGTAACGGGTTGGGCGGCGGCCGGAAGCGGGATGAAGAGGCTCATGGCGAGGAAAGCAGACGCGACACGCATGGAGGCACCTTTCCGTTAGGTTATCGGCGGAAGCCTTTGACGGATATAGGGTCAACGGCCCCTGGGCAAACCTGTTCCGGAGCATCATAGGAGAAATCAACCCCTTTGCGCCAATATCTCGATCTCCTCGCCCGCGTGCGCAAGAGCGGAACCCGGAAGGGCGACCGCACCAAGACCGGCACGCTCGCGCTTTTTGGCCACCAGATGCGCTTCGATCTGGAGGCCGGCTTTCCGCTCGTCACCACCAAGAAGCTGCATGTGAAGTCGATCGTCCACGAGCTCCTCTGGTTCCTGCAAGGCTCGACCAATGTGCGCTATCTGAACGAGCATGGCGTGACGATCTGGAACGAGTGGGCGGACGCCAGCGGCGACCTCGGCCCGGTCTACGGAAAACAGTGGCGCTCATGGCCCGCGCCAGACGGACGGCGGATCGACCAGATCGCGGGCGTCGTCGAAGGGCTGAAGCGCGATCCCGATTCGCGCCGCCACATCGTCAGCGCCTGGAACGTGGGCGAGCTCGACAAGATGGCGCTCTCGCCGTGTCATTGCCTGTTCCAGTTCTATGTCGCCGACGGGCGCCTCTCCTGCCAGCTCTATCAGCGCTCGGCCGACGTCTTTCTCGGCGTGCCGTTCAATATCGCCTCATATGCCTTGCTCACGCTGATGATGGCGCACGTCACCGGCCACGCGCCGGGGGAATTCGTTCATACGTTCGGCGACGTCCATCTCTATCTCAATCACCTCGACCAGGCCGACGAGCAGTTGAAGCGAAGCCCGCGTTCGCTTCCTCGCATGGAAATCAACCCGGATGTCGGCTCGCTGTTCGACTTCGCCTACGAGGATTTCAAGCTCGTCGGCTATGATCCCTATCCCGCCATCAGCGCCAAGGTTGCGGTGTGACCCGTCATGGTGAGGTGCCCGGCTGTCCTTCGAGACTTGCGCTGCGCGCTCGCACTTCAGGGTGACGGCCGGGCCTCGAACCATGGCGAATAAGCAGCCGACTATCGCGCTCGTCGTCGCCATGGGCGAGAACGGCGCCATCGGCAAGGACGGGGATCTTCCCTGGCGCCTGCGGAGCGACATGCGCTATTTCCGAAAAGTTACCATGGGAAAGCCCATCGTCATGGGTCGCCGGACGTTCGAGTCGCTGCAGCGCGTGCTCGACGGCCGCCTCAACATCGTGCTCACCCGGGATAGGGCCTTCAAGGCGCCTGGCGCCGTGGTGGCCCATGATCTCGAAGAGGCGCTCGAGGCTGCGCGAGGCGAGACGGAGCGCTCGGATGTCGACGAGATCATGGTCATCGGCGGCGCGGAAGTGTTCCGCGCGATCCTGCCGCAAGCCGGCCGCATCTACCTGACCGAGGTCGAGGCCGCGCCCGATGCCGACACCTGGTTCCCCGATTTCGACCGAAACGAATGGCGCGAGACCTCGCGCGAGGCGCATCCTGCCGGCCCAAAGGACGACCACGCTTTCAGCTTCGTCGTGCTGGAGCGCATTGAGAACTCTGGATCACCGTCTCGCAGCATGAGGTAGCAATAAATCCAGGCACTTCGCTCAGTTTGCAAGAGAGGGAACGGCGCGTTATCGTAGGATTTCAGGTGGATCGTCGGCTGTTGGGGCCTGAGCCATGAGAGTCCGCAAAGACGCTCTGTCTCTCACCAAAGATGAGAAAGAGGCCTTCATCCAAGCGTTGCTGCGCTTAAAAAAGCAAGGACGCTACGATCAATATGTGCATTGGCATCATCACGTAATGGTGCCAACGGTCCTTCCTCACGAACCTCGTGACGCTCTCTACCGTAATGGGGCTCACCGGGGCCCGTCCTTCCTGCCGTGGCACCGAGAGTTCCTCCTCCAGGTTGAGAACGACCTGCAAAATATCGACAAGGCGATAACGCTCCCATTTTGGGATTGGACGAAGGACGCGGCCTTGTCCGATCCTACGAAATCTCCTTTTTGGGCCGACGACTTCATGGGGAGCAACGGCGTCGAAAGCGATAACTGGCGCGTCGCCACCGGACCGTTTGCTTTTGCCGGCGGCAATTGGCCAATTCCGGTCGAAAGTGACGGGCCGGCTCTTCGTCGCCAGTTCGGCGTCTTCATCAACTCCTTGCCTACAGACGCGGACCTTAAATTGGCAGCACGAGAGTTTCTCTATGACGCACCCGATTACGATTGCAGCCCGTTCACGATCGGATTTCGCAATCGGATAGAAGGTTGGGTCACACGCCGCGCCGATCACCGTGTGACCACAGAAGGCTCGCAGCTTCACAACCGCGTGCACCTTTGGGTCGGCGGTTCGATGGCGCCCATGACATCGCCGAACGATCCGGTTTTCTTCCTCCACCACTGCTTCATCGACAAAGTGTGGGCCGATTGGCAGATGGCGCAAAGGACAGCAAACCCCGATGGCAGCCCACATTATGCGCCCATGGAGAATGGACCGCTCGGCCACAACTACAAAGACGTGCTCAAGCCCTGGGAACACCGCGTCAGTGATGTGATGGACATTTCCGTGCTTGGTTACGCGTATGAGGCTCCCCCAGCAGTGGTGCCGCTCGACTTCGTTGCTACGCCGTTTGCAGCGGAACGTTCACCGTTCTGGGCCGACTGAGATCTTGCGGCGACAGTGGCCGAGGCCATGCGGGCGGGCCGTAAGGCTAGCCTGAGGGAACGGGATCGGCAGAAACGACTGATTAGCGAACAGCCGAAACCACCGTTGGCCTCGCGGCGGGGAGACCGGACGGCCCGCATTGCGCCGCCCAAGTGAGTGGCCTATAACCCTTCCAATCGTGTCGCAGGACCGCCACTTTATTGCTGCTAGTCTTGCCGGCTAGCACGTCGCCGCTGAGGCGTCCGCGCTACCCCCATCATCAGAGACTTTAGGAACGATTCATCATGCCTTGGAGCGATCAGAGCGGCGGCGGCTGGAAGGGCGGAAGCGGAGGGCCTTGGGGCCCGCGCCCGAACCCGGGTCAGCAGCCCGACCTCGAAGAGATTTTGCGCCGGAGCCAAGACCGGCTGCGCCAGGCCATGCCCGGCGGCCGCATGGGCGGACCGTTCGCGGCGCTGCTCGCGGTGGTCGTGGTGGCGCTGGTCGGCTTTTTCGGCTTCACCGTTCGCGTCAATCCCGACGAGCTCGGCATCGTGCTCCGCTTCGGCGAATACGTGCGGCAGCTGCCTCCCGGCCTCAATTTCCGCTGGCCCTATCCCATCGAGCAGGTCGATCTGCCGAAAGTCACGCGCATCAACCGCATCGAGATCGGCATGCGCGGCACCTCCGACAGCCGCGACGCTTCGAGCACGATCCGCGACGTGCCCGAGGAGAGCCTGATGCTGACCGGCGATGAGAACATCGTCGATGTCGATTTCGTCGTGTTCTGGCGCATCGCCGACGCCCCCGACTTTCTCTTCAACATTCAGAACCCCGAAGGCACGGTGAAGGCCGTGGCCGAGAGCGCGATGCGCGAGATCGTCGGCCAAAGCGACATCGAGCCGATCCTGACCGAAGCCCGCGCCAAGACCGAAGCCGATGTGCAGGTTCTGATGCAGAAGATCCTCGACAGCTACGGCGCCGGCGTTCAGGTGACGCAAGTGCAGCTGCAAAAGGTCGATCCGCCGGCGCAAGTGATCGACGCCTTCCGCGACGTTCAGGCTGCGCGCGCCGACCAGGAGCGCTTGCAGAACGAGGCCCAGGCCTATGCCAATCGCATCATCCCCGAGGCGCGTGGCGAGGCCGAGCGCATCCTGCAAGCCGCGCAAGGCTATCGGGACCAGGTGATCGCCGAGGCCAAGGGTCAGGGCGATCGCTTCACCAAGGTCTATGAGCAGTACAAGAAGGCCCCCGACGTCACCCGCCAGCGCATCTTTATCGAGACCATGGAGAAGGTGCTCGGCAGCACCGACAAGGTGATCGTCGACGGCAAAGCCGGTACCGGCGTCGTGCCGTTCCTGCCGCTTTCGGAATTCACCACCAAACCCTCCGCGCCTCAGGAGGCACAGCCATGAACCGCTCCGTGCTCACCTTTGGTGCGGTTCTCCTCGGCGTCGCCGCGCTCGTCGCCTATATGACGCTGTTCACGGTAAGCCAGACCCAGCAGGCTCTCGTTCTCGAATTCGGCAAGCCGAAGCGGGTCATCACCAAACCGGGCCTGCAATACAAGATTCCGTTCATCCAGAATGTCGAGTTCTTCGACAAGCGCATTCTCGACATCGACACCGCGAGCCAAGAGGTGATCGCCTCGGACAAGAAACGGCTCGTGGTCGACGCCTTCGCCCGTTACCGCATCGTCGATCCTTTGCTGTTCTTCCAAACCTTGCGTGACGAGCGCATCGCCAGCGCCCGCATCGGCGCCGTTCTCGAAGCCTCGCTGCGGCGCGTGCTCGGCAGCTCGAGCTTCACCGCCGTGGTGCGCGACAAGCGCGAGTCGCTGATGCGGACCATCGCCGGCCAGGTCAACCAGGAGGCGACCCCCTTCGGTGTCAACATCGTCGATGTGCGCATCAAGCGCGTCGATCTGCCGGAGGCCAATATGCAGGCGATCTACCGCCGCATGCAGACCGAGCGGCAACGCGAGGCGGCGGAGTTCCGCGCCGAAGGCGAAGGCGCCGCACGGCGCATCCGCGCCACTGCCGACCGCGAAGTGACCGTCATCAAGGCCGAGGCGACCGGGGAATCGGAGCGCATCCGCGGCACCGGCGACGCCGAGCGCAACCGCATCTTCGCCGAAGCCTTCGGCCAGGATCCCGATTTCTTCGCCTTTTACCGTTCGATGCAGGCCTATGAAGGGTCGTTGAAACCTGGCGATACCAGGCTGCTGCTCAGTCCCGATTCGCAATTCTTCCAGTATTTCAACAACGCTTTCGGCAAGGCGGTTGATGAGTCGGTGCCGGGAGCCAAGCCTCCCCCCGCCAAGCCCGAGGCGCCGGCGGAGGGTGCGCAAGCGCCGGAGCAGGGGACTGCGGGAGAGAGTGTCGGGACGCCTGACCAAGAGGCCTCGACGCGTGAGAGCCTCCCCTCGGCGGCCCAGGCGCCTTAAGGTCAGGAGCCGGGCGCAGCACGAGGGGCAGCCGGCGCTATGACCAACCTCCTCGTCGCGCTCGGACTCGTTCTGGTCATCGAAGGGATGTTGTGGGCGCTTGCGCCAGGGCTTGGCCGGAGGTTGTTGGAGGCGGCGGCGGAGACGCCCGAATCGACCCTGCGGCTTGTCGGCGCCACGGCCGTAGCGCTAGGGGTGCTCGTGATTTGGATGGTCCGCGGCTGACGGCTTTCGGTATCGAGTCTGCATTGCCCTAAGATTTCCGCTAAGATCGCCGGATTCGCCGCATGATCTGCAAGCGAGACGTGAGCCCTTCCATGCCCCACCGCGGCCCTCTGATTGAGCCCGGTTTTCGGCGTTTGCCTTTGCTGGCGGCGGCGCTCGCGCTCATCCTCGCCGGCCTCCCGGCGACACCGGGACAGTCCCGCGGCCCAGATTCCGTCGCCGACGTGGCCGAAGGTCTCCAGGATGCCGTGGTCAACATTTCCACCACTCAGACGCTGCAAGGCTCGCCCGACAGCTCTCCCGACACGCCGGGACCAAAAGGCTCGCCCTTCGAGGAGTTCTTCGACGATTTCTTCGACGATCGGGGCGGCAACGGCCTCTCGCGCAAGGTGAGTTCACTGGGCTCGGGCTTCGTCATCGATCCGGCCGGTCTCGTGGTCACCAACAACCACGTGATCGAAGGCGCCGACGAGATCCTTATCAACTTCATCGACGGGACGAGCCTGAAGGTCACCAAGGTCTTGGGACACGACCCCAAGACCGACCTCGCGCTCCTCCAGGTCGAGCCGAAGAAGCCGCTCAAGGCCATCACCTTCGGCGACTCGGCCAAGATGCGGGTGGGCGATTGGGTGATGGCGATCGGCAATCCCTTCGGCCTCGGCGGCAGCGTGACCGTCGGGATCATTTCCGCGACCAGGCGCGACATCAATGCCGGTCCCTACGACGATTTCCTGCAAACCGACGCCGCCATCAATCGCGGCAATTCCGGCGGCCCCCTGTTCAATATGGACGGCGAGGTCATCGGCGTGAACACGGCCATCATCTCGCCCTCGGGCGGCTCGATCGGCATCGGTTTCGCCGTCCCCTCCAACAGCGCCGTGCAAGTGATCGACCAGCTCAAGCAATTTGGCGAGATGCGGCGCGGCTGGCTCGGCGTGCACGTCCAGAACGTCACCGATGAGATCGCCACGAGCCTCGGGCTGGAGCAGCCGAAGGGAGCGCTCGTCGCCAAAGTGTCGCCCGGGGGCCCTGCCGCCGCCGCCGGGATTCAACCGAGCGACGTCATTGTCACGTTCGACGGCCAGACCATCGACAATATGCGGAGCCTGCCGCGCGCGGTTGCCGCAACCGCGATTGGCAAGAGCGTCGCCGTGGAGCTTCTGCGCAAGGGCGAGACCCTGAACTTATCGGTCGTCGTCGGGCGGCTGCCCGAAGACGAGGAGAGCGAGGAGGTGGCGAAAAGCGACAAGAAGCCGGCGCCGAAGCCTGAAACCAAGCCCGAAGATCTGCTTGGCTTATCGCTTGCGCCCCTGACCGGCGAATTGCGCAACCGTTATGGCATCGGCGAGTCGGTCGAAGGCGTTGTCGTCGTCGAGGTCAAGCCGAACAGCCCGGCAGCAAAGAAAGAGGTGAAGCCCGGCGATGTCATCGTCGAGGTGACCCAGGAGAAGGTCAAGCGCCCGCAAGACGTGGAGGCACGAGTGCTGGCGGTGAGAAAGTCCGGCCGGCGCTGGGTGCTGCTCTTGCTCTCCGACAGCAAGGGCGCGTTGAGATTCGTGGCCGTGCCGACGGGATAGAGACGCGGCAAGTGATCGATCGCCGGCCGAGAGCCATTCTCATTGCCGGGCCGACCGCGAGCGGCAAGTCCGCCGCTGCGCTCCGACTCGCCGAGCGCCTGGGCGGCACCGTCATCAACGCCGACTCCATGCAGGTCTACCGCGAGCTTGCCATCCTGACCGCGCGTCCGGGGCAGGAGGATCTCGCCCGCGCCCCGCACCGTCTTTACGGCATGGTCCCGGCGGCGGAGGCCTATTCCGTCGGCCATTGGCTTGCCGGAGCCGCAAGCGCCATCGGCGAAGCGGAAGGCGAGGGAAGGGTACCGATCCTGACCGGGGGCACCGGGCTCTATTTCAAGGCTCTCTCAGAAGGGCTTGCCCCGGTTCCCGAGGTCCCGCCCGAGATCCGCACCTATTGGCGCGAGCGTGCGGCGGCGATCGGCGCCGAAAATCTCCATCGCGAGCTGACCGCCCGCGATCCTGCCATGGCGGCCCGGCTCACACCCACCGACCCGCAGCGCCTCGTCCGCGCGCTCGAAGTCATCGACGCGACCTCGATATCGCTTGGGGAATGGCAGGGCGCCAATGCGGCTCCCATCCTCCCGGAAGAGCGGGTCTTGAGGCTTGTGGTCGCGCCCGAGCGCGAGGCGCTCTATGCGGCAATCGATGCCCGCTTCGATGCCATGATCGGGGCGGGCGTGATCGAGGAGGTGCGGGCTCTGCTCGCGCTTGGGCTCGATCCCGGCCTCCCTGCGATGCGGGCGCATGGCGTGCGCGAGCTTGCGCTCTATCTCTCGGGCGATGCCGGCCGCGCCGAGGCGATAGAGAAGGCCAAGACCGAGTCGCGCCGCTACGCCAAGCGGCAGATGACCTGGCTCAAGCGCTTCATGAAGGATTGGGACTGGGCCCCAGACGCCGGCACAGGAGTCGACGCCGTTCGCGCACAGCTCGTTACACTGTGACCTGCGTCCCGATCTCAACCACTCTGTCGGTCGGCAGCTGGAAATAACTCGAAGCATCGTCGGCGTTATGCGCGAGGAAGATGTAGAGCCGGTCCTGCCAGGGCGGCATGCCCGAACGCGCATCGGGCCTCACCGAGCGGCGCGACAGGAAGAACGACGTCGACATGATATCGAACTGCCAGCCTTGCTTGCGTGCGAACACCAATGCCTTGGGCACATTGGGCCGCTCCATGAAGCCGAAACGGAGAATGAGCAGCATGAATTTGTCGCTGACGGGCTCCAACTGAACGCGATCCTTGACCGCGACACGCGGGATATCCTCGTTGACAATGGTCAGGATCACGTTGTGCTCGTGCAGCACTTTGTTGTGCTTGAGGTTGTGCAGCAATGCCGTCGGCGCGAATTCGGGGTCGCTGGTGAGGAACACGGCGGTGCCGGGCGCGATATAAGGCGGCCGGTCTTCCAGGCTCTTGACCAGAGGCTCGAACGGGACCTCGACGCGCCGTGTCTTGAGCGCCAAAAGCCGCGTGCCGCGCCGCCACGTCGTCATGATCACGATCAGCATGGCGCCGACCAGGACCGGAAGCCACGCGCCCTCTATCAGCTGCAAAGTGCTCGCGATCACGAAACTCAGGTCGGCGAAGATCAGCGGGACCATCACCGCAACCGTGGCCCATAACGTCCAATGCCACGACTTCCAGATCACGATGAATCCGAGCAAGCCCGCGGCCAACGCCGTGGTCGCGACCGCAAGCACATAGGCCGCCGCCAGTTCGCTCGACGAGCGGAACATGAACACCAACAGCAGAACGCCGGTCAGCAGCAGGTAATTCACCCGCGGCATGTAGATCTGCCCGGCGAGTTCTTCCGAGGTGTGGCGAACCTCCATGCGCGGCAGGAAGCCGAGCTGCATGGCTTGGCGTGTGATGGAATAGGCGCCCGTGATCACGGCTTGGCTGGCGATCGCGGTGGCCGCTGTGGCGAGAGCGACCATCGGATAAAGCGCCCAGTCGGGATAGAGCAGATAGAACGGGTTTTCGATGGTCTCAGGCCGGTCCAACACCAAGGCGCCCTGACCGAAATAGTTCAGCAGCAGCGCCGGCAGCACAAAAAAGAGCCATGCCGTCTGGATCGGCCTTCGCCCGAAATGGCCGAGATCGTTGTAGAGGGCCTCGGAGCCGGTGGCCACGAGGAACACGGCGCCGAGGGTAATGAGCCCGACCATGCCGTGGGTGAAGAGGAAATGGAGGCCATACATTGGGTTGAGCGCGGCGAGCACGTCTGGATTGGCGGCAATCTCGACAGCGCCGGAAATTGCGATGACCAAGAACCAGAGTGTAGTGATCGGCGCGAACAAAGCCGAGACACGAGCCGTGCCGTGCGATTGCACAGAGAACAGCGCGACAAGGAGCACCACGGTGAGTGGCAGGACGTAGGGCGCAAATGCCACCGTCGCCACCTGCAGCCCCTCGACCGCCGACAGCACCGACAGCGCCGGCGTGATCAGGGTCGAGCCGTAAAACATGGCGGCCCCGACCGTGCCGAGCGCGATGACCAATGGCGTGCGGCGTCCAAGCGCGCGGAAGACGAGAGCGGTCAGCGCCAGCGTGCCGCCTTCGCCGTTATTGTCGGCGCGCAACAGGATCAGCACATATTTGAGCGTGACGACGATAATGAGCGACCAGAAGATGAGCGACAGCACGCCGTAGATCGCCTCAGGCGTCGCGGAGCCGCCACCGCCGCTTGCGGCGAGCACCGCTTCGCGCAGGGCATAGAGGGGGCTCGTGCCGATGTCGCCGTAGACGACGCCGATCGAGCCGAAGGTGAGCGCCCAAAACCGCTTCCTGGTTTCGGCCACATCGCCGTTGGAAGACGTCAGGGTCTGCGCGTCGGAATTGAGCGGCGACATGCTTGGCTAGACCGCCACCTGAGTCCCGATCTCGACGACCCGATCGGTGGGAAGCTGGAAATAACTCGAAGCGTCGTCGGCATTGCGCGCGAGAAGGATGAACAAGCGGTCCTGCCACACCGGCATACCGGATCGCGGGTCGGGCCTGACCGACCGGCGCGACAAGAAGAACGATGTCGACATGATGTCGAAGCTTAGCCCTTCCTTTCGCGCAAGCCCAAGTGCCTTCGGCACATTCGGCGTCTCCATGAACCCGAATCGCAAAAGCACGCGTTGAAACGACCCGCCGAGAGGTTCGATGCTGACCCGCGCAGCGGTCGCGACGCGAGGAGTGGGTTCCGTGATCATGGTCAGGATGACGTTCCGCTCATGCAGCGCCTTGTAGTGCTTGAGACTGTGCAGAAGTGCTGTTGGAGCGCTCTCCGGATCCGATGTGAGAAACACCGCGGTCCCAGACACGCGACAGAGGTCTTTTTTCTTCTCGAGGCTCTTGATCAGGTCGTCGATGGGCGTCTCCAAACGCCTGGTCTTCTGCGCGAGGATCCGCGCCCCTCGACGCCAGGTAAGCATGACGGCCATGATCAGTGCGCCAATCAGGAGAGGCACCCAGCCGCCCTGGAACACTTTGAGCAGGTTGGCGCCGAGAAATATCAGGTCGATCAACAGCAGCGGAACCATCAGCGCGGCCGCCGCCCACAGCGGCCAATTCCAGTATCGCCATATCACGATCAAAGCCATGATCGCCGTCACCACCATGGTTCCGGTCACGGCGATGCCGTAGGCCGAAGCAAGCGCGCCGGACGATTGGAACAGGACGACGAGAAGCAGCACGCCAAGCAGAAGCAGGGTATTCACGCGCGGCATGTAGATTTGCCCGAACTGCTCCTCTGAGGTGTGACGGATCTCTTGCCGCGGAAGCAGCCCGAGCTGGACGGCCTGCTGCGTCAGGGAGTAAGCCCCGCTAATCACCGCTTGGCTGGCAATGACGGTCGCCGCCGTGGCAAGTCCGATCATGGGGAGCAGCGCCCATTCCGGATAGAGCAGAAAGAACGGGTTCTCGACCGCCGCGGGTGTGCTGAGCAGCAGGGCACCCTGACCGAGATAGTTGAGCGTCAATGCGGGAAGAGCCACGGCAAACCAAGCGATCCGGATCGGTCCCCGGCCGAAATGGCCAAGATCGGCATAAAGGGCCTCCGCGCCGGTCACGACGAGAAATACGGCTCCCAAGGTCAGGAGCCCGATCACGCCATGGCCGAGGAGAAAACTTATGCCATGAAAAGGATTAAAAGCGCCGAACACGATAGGGTTCCGCAGCACGTGCCAGACGCCCGCCACAGCGAGCGCAAGAAACCACAGCAAGGTGATGGGGCCGAAGAACGTCGCCACCCGCGCCGTACCGTGCGATTGCACGGCAAACAGTCCGAACAGGATCAGAACCGCCAGCGGAACGACGTAGTGCTGCAAAGCCGGTGTCGCGATCTTCAAGCCCTCGACCGCCGACAGCACCGAGATCGCAGGCGTAATCATCGCGTCGCCGTAAAACAGTGCGGCGCTGATCATGCCAAGCATGATCATCGCAATTGCGCCACGGCCGCGCACAGTATTTTGAGCCAGCGCCATCAGGGCAAGCGTGCCACCCTCGCCGTTATTGTCGGCGCGCAGCAAGATGATCACGTACTTGATACTGACGATGAGGATAAGCGCCCACACGATCAGCGACAGGATGCCGAGAATGACATCCGCGCCCGCCGGCGCACTTGCCCCACCCGCCGCCAATACCGCTTCGCGGAATGCATAGAGGGGACTCGTGCCGATATCGCCGTAGACGACTCCGATCGAGCCAAGCGTCAGCGCAAAGAACGTAAGGTGCGAACGCGGCGGCGCCTCGGCGCCGTTGACGGCAAAAATGTCTGAGCGGGCGGCCTGCTGCATGTCAGCGGAGAATGGGAGTGGCGTGAAAGATGTCGCGACAGGCGCCGGAAGCAGCGCCGCGGTCCCTGAAGCGGTAGGGACATAGGCGCAAGGGCAGCGCTTGTCCAGGGCCGCGGGCGTGCACCGCCGTTCCAGCGGCTCTTGGATGGGGTAGGGGACAAGCGCAAGAAAAGTCTGGTTCAGGCGTCGGAGAAGAAATTTCTGGAAAGAAAACTGTCGCAAATATTGTCATTCATTCGCATTTTCCGTTGACCCTCCATAAGTCAAGCCTTAGGGTGCGCGCCTTATTTAGACTTTTCCGCTATTCCTCGAGCTTTGACCGGCCGCGGACCTTGAGGCGCGAGGCCGGTTTTTGTCAGTGAGAGACGAGATGTCGCGCGCAATGACCGGCGCCGAGATGGTGCTTCAGGCTCTCGCCGATCAGGGCGTAGAGCATATCTTCGGCTATCCGGGCGGCGCCGTGCTGCCGATCTACGACCAGCTGTTTCAGCAGGATCGTCTCAAGCACATCCTCGTGCGCCACGAGCAGGGCGCCGTTCACGCCGCCGAAGGCTACGCCCGTTCGACCGGAAAGGTCGGCGTCGTCCTCGTCACCTCCGGTCCCGGCGCCACCAACGCCGTCACCGGGCTCACCGACGCGCTGATGGACTCGATCCCGATCGTTTGCATCACCGGCCAGGTGCCGACGCATCTCATCGGCAATGACGCCTTTCAGGAATGCGACACGGTCGGCATCACGCGGCCCTGCACCAAGCACAATTATCTCGTCAAGGACGTGGCCTCGCTCTCCCGCGTGCTGCACGAAGCCTTCTATGTCGCTCGCACCGGCCGTCCCGGACCGGTCGTGGTCGATATCCCGAAGGACATCCAATTCGCGCGCGGCGAGTACACCGGGCTCACCAATTCGCAGCACAAGAGCTACAACCCGCGCACCCGCGGCGACGAGCGTGCGATCGCGCAAGCGATCGAGCTGATGGCGCGCGCCAAGCGGCCGATCATCTATAGCGGCGGCGGCATCGTCAATTCGGGTCGTCTCGCCAGCGCCCGGCTCCGCGAGCTCGTCCGCATGACCGGTTTTCCCATCACCTCGACCTTGATGGGGCTCGGCGCGTTTCCGGCCTCTGACCCGCACTGGCTCGGCATGCTCGGCATGCACGGCACCTATGAGGCCAACAACGCCATGCACGATTGCGACGTGATGATCTGCATCGGCGCGCGCTTCGACGACCGCATCACCGGCCGGGTCGACGCCTTCTCGCCCGGGTCGAAGAAGATCCATGTCGATATCGACCGTTCCTCGATCAACAAGAACATCAAGGTCGACATCCCCATCGTCGGCGACTGCGCCCATGTGCTCGAGCAGATGATCGAGGCCTGGAAGGCCAAGAACGTCAAGGGCAACAAGGCGGCGCTCAAGGAATGGTGGACGCAGATCGATCGCTGGCGCGCGCGGAAATGCCTGAGCTACCGCAAGCGCGACGATGTGATCATGCCGCAATACGCCATCGAGCGGCTGTATGCGCTGACCCGCGACCAGGACGTTTACATCACCACCGAGGTCGGCCAGCATCAGATGTGGGCCGCCCAGTTCTTCAAGTTCGAAGAGCCTAACCGCTGGATGACGTCGGGAGGGCTCGGCACCATGGGCTACGGCCTGCCTTCGGCGGTCGGCGTGCAGGTGGCGCATCCGGACTCGCTCGTCATCGATATTGCCGGCGAGGCCTCGGTGCTGATGACCATGCAGGAAATGTCGACGGCCGCGCAGTACGACCTGCCGATCAAGATCTTCATCCTGAACAACGAGTATATGGGCATGGTGCGGCAGTGGCAGGAATTGCTGCATGGCGGCCGCTACTCCCATTCCTACACCGCCGCGCTCCCCGATTTCGTCAAGCTCGCCGAAGCCTATCAGGGAGTCGGCATCAGGGCCGAGAAGCCCTCCGAGCTCGACGACGCGATCAGGGAGATGATCCGCGTTAAAAAGCCGGTGATCTTCGATTGCCGGGTCGACAAGCATGCCAATTGCTTCCCCATGATCCCGAGCGGGGAGGCGCATAACAACATGCTGATGGGCGACGACGTGACCGTGGAGGACATCGAGAAAGCCATCACCGAAGAAGGCAAGGTGATGGTTTAGCGGCGAGGGGTAACACCTTGATACGATTCTTACTTGGCCTGCGCACGATCATGCTGATCGGCTCGGCCGGCGCCATCGTCGGCGCGCTGCTCATGTTCGCGCAGGGCGGCTTCTATCTGTTCGAGGCCTGGCACACGCTGACGGCGCCGGGCGCGGCCGCCGAGCGCCAGGTCACGGTTCCCGTGCTCGAAGCTGTCGATGCCTTTCTGTTTGGCATAGTGCTGGTGATCTTCGCTTACGGCATCGCCATCGGCTTCGTTTTCACGTTGCCCGAAGGCTACGGCGCGCGGCTGCCCGAATGGATGAAGGTCGGCGGCGTGGGCCAGCTCAAGGCCACCCTCGCCGAAGTCGTCATTGTCGTCTTGATCGTGATCTTCGCCCGAGTGGTGGTCGAGGCCAACGGCGAGTTCGAATGGTCGATGCTGGTGCTGCCGGCTTCGATCCTCATGATCGCGCTCGCGTTGCGCATGATCGAGCTTGGCGGCGCCAAGGGCAAAGGCGAGGGGAACGCCGCGCATTAGCGGCAGACGACACGCCGATGACCCAACCCGGTTCCGCCTATCCGCTCGAGAAGAAGGAAGAGCCGCTCGAGACCCACACCATGACCGTGCTCGTCGACAACGAGCCCGGCGTGCTCGCGCGCGTCATCGGGCTGTTCGCGGGGCGCGGCTACAATATCGAGTCGCTCACCGTGTCTGAGACCGAGCACGAGGCGCATTTGAGCCGCATCACCATCGTCACCACCGGCACGCCGATGGTAATCGAGCAGATCCAGCATCAGCTCGAGCGGCTGGTCCCGGTGCATGCCGTCACCGACTTGACGGTGAAGGGCAATCCGCTCGAGCGCGAGCTCGCCATGGTCAAGGTCGCCGGCAAGGGCGAGAAGCGGGTCGAGGCCTTGCGCTTGGCCGAGGCCTTCCGCGCCGACGTGATCGATACTTCCACCGGCCATTTCGTCTTCCTGATCACGGGCGAGCAGTCGAAGATCGAGGAATTCATCGCGCTGATGCAGCCGCTCGGCCTGGTCGAAGTGGCCCGCACAGGGGTCGCCGCCATCTCGCGCGGACCAGAGCAGATGTGAACTGCCTCGGTCTGACGCCTCACACTTTCTACGGGCGACGCGAGTCAAGCTTCTCAACCGTCATGGCCGGGCTTGTCCCGGCCATCCACGATTTTTTTTCCTGAGCTCGCTAAGCAGGCTTGACAATAACCAACTAGTTATATAAGTTATGAGTTATATAAAAGAGGATCAACAATGCCACATCTTGACGCCGCCTTTTCCGCTCTTGCCGACCCGACACGCAGAGCGATCCTCGCGCGTCTGGCCATGGGCGAGACGACGGTGATGGAACTGGCTCGCCCGTTTGAGATGACGCAGCCTGCTATCTCGCGCCACCTGAAAGTCCTTGAGGGCGCTGGACTCATCCTCCGGCGAATCGAAGGCGCGAAACGCCCGTGCCGCTTGGCGCCGGCGGGCATTGCCGAGATCGATCAATGGCTGGCGATGCTGCGGGAGGCCTTGGCGACAAACTATGACCGGCTGGACGAGGTGCTGGCCGTCATGAATCTGAATGAGCGAAAGGAGAAGCCATGACACTGACGCTCAAGATCGAAGGCGAAAAATACGTCGTCGTTACCAGGCGCTTTGCCGCTTCTCCCGAGGCCGTCTACCGCGCCCATACCGAACCCAATCTCATCCAAAAGTGGCTCCTTGGCCCCGACGGTTGGACAATGCCCGTTTGTATCAACGAGGCGCGTCCAGGCGGGAAAATCCGTTACGAGTGGTCGGACGGCGCGGGCGGTGGATTCCATTTGACGGGCGAATATCTGGAGTTGAAGCCATTCAACCGGATCGTTCACGTCGAACGCATGCATCTTCCCGACCCGACACCCGATAACCGCGTTGAAACCAGGTTCGAGCCCGACGGAGCAGGCACGCTGATGACCATGCGAATGACCTTGCCCGATGCCGAGACGAGGGCAGCCATGCTTGCGACAGGTATGGAGCACGGCATGGAAGCGAGTTACGCCCGACTCGAGAGACTCATCTAGTGACGTGTGTTCCGCCTCGTCGAGGCTGTTTGAAGACGTTCTCGCCGAGATTCGCCATCGTCTCGCAGCTCTACTTGGGCGCCCAAGGTCCAATCTTGGGACTGGGGGCGTTAGACTCCGGCCGAGACCCCTTGCAAAGTCCCGGTCTTTCGCGTCACAAACGCGGCCGAATGAAGGAGCCAATGTCAGGGCAGGGGATAGCGTAATGCGCGTCTACTACGATCGGGATGCCGATCTCAATCTGATCAAGGGCAAGAAAGTCGCCATCATCGGCTATGGCAGCCAGGGCCACGCCCACGCGCTGAACCTGAAAGAGTCGGGCGTGAAGGACGTGGCCGTGGGCTTGAGGGCGGGCTCCAAATCCGTCGCCAAGGCCGAGAAGGCCGGGCTCAAGGTCATGGACGTCCCCGACGCCGCCAAATGGGCCGACGTGGTGATGATGCTCACCCCCGACGAGCTTCAGGCCGGCATCTGGGAGAGGGAGCTGAAGCCCAATATGAAGCAGGGCGCGGCGCTGTTCTTCGCCCATGGCCTCAACATTCACTTCAACCTGATCGAGCCACGCCCCGACATGGATGTGTGCATGGTGGCGCCGAAGGGCCCGGGCCATACCGTGCGCGCCGAATATTTGCGCGGCGCGGGCGTGCCTTGCCTGATGGCGATCGGCCAGGATGCGACCGGCAACGCCCATGACCTGACCCTGTCCTACGCGGCGGCGATCGGCGGCGGCCGCGCCGGCATCATCGAGACGACCTTTCGCGAGGAATGCGAGACCGATCTCTTCGGCGAGCAGTCGGTGCTGTGCGGCGGCCTGGTCGAGCTGATGCGGAACGGCTACGAGACCCTGGTCGAGGCCGGCTACTCGCCTGAGATGGCCTATTTCGAATGCGTGCACGAGGTGAAGCTGATCGTCGACCTCATCTACGAAGGCGGCATCGCCAATATGAATTACTCGGTGTCCAACACCGCCGAATATGGCGAGTATGTCTCAGGCCCGCGCGTGGTAGGGAAATCGAGCCGGCGGGCGATGAACCAGATTCTTGCCGACATCCAGTCCGGCAAATTCGTCAAGGACTGGATGCTCGAGAACCGCGTCGGGCAGACCTCGTTCAAGGCGATGCGCGCGAAATGCGACAGCCATCAGATGGAAGAGGTGGGCAAGCGCCTGCGCGCGATGATGCCGTGGATCGCCGAGCGCAAGTTGGTCGACAAGAGCAAGAACTGATACTCAGGATGACGGCCGAGCCGTGCAAAAACCTCCCGCTTTCCCCTTGCGGGAGAGCACGCGCGCGTGGTTCGAGGCCCGGCCGTCATCCTGAGGTGCGAGCGTGAGCGAGCCTCGAAGGACGGCCGGGCACCTCACCATGACGCGTGCGGTGAGGGGCAAAGTTCGTCATACCGGCGGAAGCCGGTATCCAGAGTCACAAGCGCAGTGCATGCCGCTTCTGGATTCCGGCTTTCGCCGGAATGACGCATGACCCTACTGCTCGGAAATCCAACCCTCACCTTGATGCTTGATGGGGTGGGCGGTGTTTTGATGGTCCCAGAAGCGTATGAAGAGTACGTCAGCGGGCCCCGAACGCCGAGCGCAACAAATTTGGCCATGCCAATGGCATAGACAGCCACCATGACGTCCAAGAAGCGGGAAGACTCTTTTATCGGGGTTCGCTGGCTTCGCCCAAACTCTTTTGCCCGCTAAGGTCATCCATGCCAAAGAAATCGACCGACGTGGATTGGATCCTTAAGGCGATGGTCGCGGTGGCGGGCGCTGACGGCAGGCTGAATGCACGCGAGGTGGGGTGCATTCAGAAGGTCTATCAGGAGAGGACCGGCCGTCCGGTTGACATTAGCGGTGTCATGTTGGCGGTACACGCGTATGCCACCAAGCAAGATGTTCTCGCGGAACTCGCCGCAGCCGCGGGAAGCATGAGCGGGGAGCTCAAGGAAGAAATCGTCCGCGCCGCATGCCTGATGCTGCTCGCCGATGAGCGCGTCGCCGGAGCAGAGCGCGAGAGGCTCAAAGATATCGCTGCCGCGTTGCAAATCTCCGAGAGTCTTTTGGACGCGATCCTCGGGCGAGCCGAGCCGGCTTCCGGTGAAGATCGTTCGTAGCGCCTGCTTGGCCCTTGAAGGGATCGTCGGGGGACGGGACAATGTCCGTCATGGCAAGGTGGATTCGTCATCCTGAGGAGGCCGCGAACCCACGCGTGGGGAAGCGACCCTCGAAGGATGAGCCTGAAATCGTCATCCTTCGAGGCTCGCTCCGCGCGCACCTCAGGATGACGGCCGGCCCTCGAACCATGGAAGCCTTTGACCCATGCTGATCGCGCGCTATGCCAAGAGCGTCATGAGCCTCTCGCTCGCCGCCTTCCTCCTGCTCGTCACCTTCGACAACATCACCGATTACGGGTCGAACTTTGCGTTCGTGCGCCATGTGATGAGCATGGACACGACCTTTCCCGGCAATGCGCTGATGTACCGGTCGGTGACAATGCCCGCGCTCTGGCATCTCGCCTACGCCATTATCATCGTCTCGCAAGCCACGGCCGGAATGCTCTATCTGATCGGCGGCATCCGGCTCTATCGGGCAAGGCATGCGCCGGGCGCCGTCTTCAACCGGGCCAAATCGGACGTGATCGCGGCCTCCCTGCTCGGCTTCGTCATTTTCTTTTTCATGTTCATGGTGATCGGCGGGGAGTGGTTCTCCATGTGGCAGTCGAAAGACTATAACGCCCAGGAGGCGGCCTTCCGCTTCTACATGGCGGTGCTCGGCGTGCTCATCTTCGTGAGCCTCCCCGACGGCAACCTCGCCGAACCGGCGGCCTCTGACCGCCGCCGCCACGATGTTTTGTAAGGATTTTCACGAAGACATTCGCCTATGATCGCGGAGCGATCGTTGTCCTGAGCGCCATGGACTCTGCTCTGAACATCTTCCTTCTCGAACTCGCGGCGATCTTTCCGGTCGTCAATCCGCCAGGGTCGGCTCTTGTCTTCCTGGGGATGACAGGGAACGCGACACACGAGGTCCGCCGTCTTATTGCTCGGCGCGTTGCGCGAAACGCGTTCTTCGTCCTTGTCGGCTCGCTGTCGCTCGGCGCGCTGATCCTGCGCTTCTACGGCATTTCGATACCGGTCCTCCGCGTAGCCGGCGGTTTCATCGTCGCCGTCGCCGGATGGAAGCTCCTCACCGAGGGTAGCCAGAAGGAACGGGAAGCCTCGGCGGACGGCCGCCAACCGGCCAACCCTCTCGACTTGGCTTTCTACCCGCTGACGCTGCCCTTGACGACCGGGCCCGGGACGATCGCCGTCGTCATCAGCCTCGGACTGTCTCGAAGCTCCTATACGAGTTCGACCGATGAGGCCGTGTTCGTGCTCGCGAGCCTTTGCGCCGTTGCCGTGATTGCTGCCGCCATTTATGTGTGTTTTGCCTACGCGGACCGCGTCCAGCGCCTTTTGGGGCCGGGTGGCACCGATGTCGCCGTGCGGCTCTCGGCCTTTATTCTATTTTGCCTCGGCATCCAGATTCTCTGGTCCGGCGGAAGCGAGTTGTTGCAATCCGTGATGCATTCGCCGCCCCCAACCCCACCGATCTGACGGCCCGCGGGAGGGCCCTGAGGTAAGGCTTGAGGAAACGCCTCGCGCCTCTCCCCCCTCCCGCAAAGGGACTGTTGCGCGAAGCAGGTTTGGGCGGGGGGGCACGGAGGGTGACAAGGGCGGTCGTGGCGATGGACCGGGTGTTTTAGCGCGTTTACGACCGCGTGGGGCTTTGCCGTGCCGATTGCGGACGGACTCAGGGCGTGAGCACCACCCAAC
>Ga0187892_10003086_pt1 | contig 31306 bp, 33 predicted proteins | sample MA1701073metaG_FD_139345 | JGI IMG/M metagenome (GOLD analysis project Ga0187892, IMG submission 139345) | Bio-ooze microbial communities from a basaltic lava cave in the Kipuka Kanohina Cave System on the Island of Hawaii, USA - MA170107-3 metaG ...
AGGTTTTCTCGAATTGTACTATCTAGTGATTTTGTCAAGAGTCGGTCTAAGCCCACCATGAGTTTAAGTGTACATTCTTACTATATTACCATTTCTAGTATTGCCCTGAACTGCGCAAGTGAACAGCATGTTTCCAAATTTGGTAATACTCCTTTATGCGTGAGAATAAATCGTCACTTTTATGCACGTCATAACAATAGCTCAGTTATACTCATCAAAGTTAGTATTTTTGATGACATTTTGCCTAAAACCAATATCAGACAAAATATGGTCAGAAAATATTAAAGTCGAAAAGCAATGAAGCAACTAGTTGACTGATAGAACCAATTTTTTTCTAAATTTTAAACGACCGTTGAAAAATACGGTATCAGGCTGCTAATCTATATCTAAGTTGATGTAGCCCGAATATTACTAGGGCAACAGATGAAACGTGAAACAGACTAATCGGTTCTAGTAAATAGATCCCAGAATAAAGAACCCCAAAAATTGTGGTTGATGAAAAAATTAGAATGGTTCTGACTGCACCAATCAATCTAACTGCCATTACAAAAAACAAAACGCTGCCACCTATACCTGCAATGCCAACAAAAGAGAGAAGTGAGAAAGTAGATTGATCGATTGTAAAGTCTGTCTGGAAAACTAACATAAGAATAAAGATGAAGGCGGCACCTGAAAACGACATGATTTGAACTACACTGGTGGTTTTTATAGTGCTAGCACGTTTTGCAATAAAAGTACACAGACAATAAATGAACCCAGAGATTAAAATCAAAATATCCCCAAAAACAAATTCTGAAAACGCAAATCTTTGCTCATACATGTCTGAACCAATTGGAAGAAAAATCGCACCTACAACTATAAGCGTTAGTGGTATGAGTTCTTTTTTTGCCAAGCATTCTTTGCAGATCACCATTCCAATCAATACTGTAAAAACCGTTTCACTGTTTGTTAAAATGGCTGCATTTGTTGCACTTGTTTCTTGCAGCCCAAAGGAAAAAACAAGAGTCGATGAGGCTAAAGCCATGCCGTAAATTATGAGAATAGTCAAAGATGATTTTTTAATCTTGGCGCTAGATTTTTGTAATTTTGTAAGTGGTGTAAAAAATATTCCAGTCATCAAGTACATTATTAAGACTACTAAAAGCGGCTCAGTTGGAACAATTCCGTTTGTTCCAGGGTCAACTATGGGTTTTGTAATTACATCTGGCAAGGCAGACAAAGCAGCAGAAAGAATAGCGACAGCAAAACCTAACGTAGTAGCAACTTTGATTTTTGGAAATTTGGAAAAAATGGAATTAATCTTTGTAAAATATATTGAGTTTGCCATACCTCCATGCCACCATTTCCACTTTTGAAAATGATGTTTCTCAGATTTAAGATTTCACTCATATAAAGGGCTTAATTATCAATACGTAACTTGACCAAGCCCAAACATTTGTTGTTATGATGTTTGTTGTTGACCAAATTGCATATTTTTAAATGATAATGAAAAGTTGGAATTATAGACTTGTCAGAATCAAACTCTACATCAGAACAGCTTGGAAGCAGGATTGATTATAAGATACTTGCAATCATCTTTTGTCTGTCATTAGTTTATCATGTTATCAATAATTCCATCAAGGACATAACAGAAGAATTCAATGCGATCGACATAATTGAGTTAACTATTCAAGCTGTAGTAATGATAAGTGCTCTTATTGTTTCAAAATTATATTGGCCTAGCAAGGTTTTTGGAAAATCATACTTCGCACTTGGGATAGCATTTGGAGCATGGCTTTTTGCTGAGGTGTTATGGCAGATTTACGAGAATATCTTATTTATAGAACCATATCCGTCTTATGCAGATATTTTCTATTTTGCATTTTACCCGTTCGCATTGTACCACATGATTACAAACATGAAAGGCTTTGAAGTGAAAATAACCAAAAAAACAGTAGTTTGGATGACATTAATTCCGGTTTTTATTCTCATCGTTTATTCATATTTGGCAATTTCAGAATGGCATGATATCGGTTTTGATTATTACTATACAATGATCTTTGTATCAATAGCTTCTGTTTCAGCTTCTTTTGCTGTTTTAGGCACCCAAATGTTTAGACATAGTGCTTTTGCAATAGTTTGGTCACTTCTTGCCGTAGGGTTATTCCTACACATATTTGCTGACATCTGGTACTACTATCTTGAAATATTTGGTCAATACGAAGACACACACATAGTAAATGCATTTTGGCCAGCAGGCGGAATGGTCATTATTTATTCTTTATATAAACATCAAAAAATCTTGTGATGTGGATTCGCTAGTTTAATTACGTTAAAGTATTGATGTAAATCCATCATATTTACAAAATGTTCGAAATTATGTGATTCTGATATTTCTGGTACAAATATTTCATCTTGCACTTGGTTGGAATCTGACAAAATTGTGCCTTCTTCTTTCAAGACTTTTCTCATTTTCTTGTCAAGTGAAAATATGCGTTGATGAGTCATTCCATCATAAAAATTCAATCCGCTACATCCTGTTTCCACAAGCCTCTTGTTAACCTCGTGTGGCTCCATTTTGGTTGGATCAATTTTATTTGATGCAAATGCAAATGCCCATTCTTGACCAAAAAGTGGTGTGTAAGCAGTATAGGGAGTTACAAAAGTAAAGACTCGATTCAGTGTTTTCACTATAGAGGCAAATCTTGTAGAATATCTAAAATCTGCAGAGTTTGCTGCCGTAACAAATACTCCATTAGGCTTTAATTTTTGACTGGCTATTTCAAAAAATTCTTTTCTGTATAAAGGTGCAGCAATGTCCTCATGGTGTGGCATTGTAGTATCCAGAAATATGCAGTCATATTTTGAATCAGTTTTTGAAAGAAACAGTCTTGCATCTTCATGGTATAATTTTGTTCGAGGATCTGAGAAAGATTCTGCCGCGTAATTGTAAAATTTTTTGCAAATATCTACTACTTCTTTATCTATATCTACTATGTCTACTCTTTCAACTGAATTATAGCGTAGAACCTCTCGTAATGTCAAACCTGTACCTCCCCCACCGATAAAGACAGTTTTTGGTTCTGGTTGAGTTAACATGGCTGGGTGGACCAGACATTCATTGAAAATATACTCTTCCAACTCTGAGGATTGCGGGTCGCCATCTAAAAATAAGACATTTCCAAAGTCTTTTGTTTTAATGATCTCCAGTAATTGATATTTTGTCTTTTTTGATAATATGCAATCATCTATTTTATGAAAGATTTTTTCCCCTTCACCAATATCTACATATTTCCACATTTGAAAATAGCTGCTTTGTAATATTTATTAAAGTTCTCTATTTGCCATGGTATTATGGCATTACTAGTCAATGTTTACCTTAAACAGATGAAAAAAGGCCTGGGTATTTTTGCGTGTAATAAAATAAAAAAAAATCAAGTTATATGGATTCCCTCAAATTTAAGAAAATTTACAATAGAAGAGTTAGAAAAAATTTCTGAGCCGGAAAAACAGTTTATTATCAAATATGCTTGTTCTTTATCAGATGGAACCAAATACGTCGATAACGACTTTGCTTTGTTTTGGAATCATTCCTGTGAGCCAAATACGAAACTATTAGCTGGTAATAACGACATAAGAATCGCGGCAAAAGATATAGAAATTGATGAAGAGCTAACTTACGATTATCATGATGATAAATCTGGACTTGAAGAAGATGGCTTCAAATGTTTGTGTAGAAGCTCAAAATGTAGGGGCTACATAAAGAAAGAAAGAAAATAATCTAACCAACGCAATTAGGTCCTTTACATTATTTCCAATTATGGAAATAATATTGACTTACTGGCAAACGGTAAGGACAGAGCTTTTATCTAAATCCTTTCTTGCCAGCTCAAGTGTTATAGTGATCTTGCTTTTGACTATATCGATTTTGATCTTGTCAAAAATAGAACGATATTTTGTGATCTTTTTGCCGTCGTCAGCTACAATGTATCCTGCGGGGACAAGTAAGCCATCATCAATTAGTGCATTTATTTTTCTATAACCAGAGGTTTGAGGCATCTTGCAGTTTGTTATTATTTTCGAGATGATCAAGGGTTCACTGTTTAGCTCACCAAGAATTTTCTTTTTGTCTTCATCGCCAAAAGATTCTAAAATAATCTTTGTTAGTACCGGATTATCAATTAAAATCTGTCCACCCCCATTTGCTAGTTTGACTTCGCAAACTGACTTGAGAACTCTTTGTTCAACACCATCTGCCCCTGCACCAAAAAATTCTCGCAAAACTGCGTCGAGTTTGTGGAATTCTTCGATTGATTGTGTTAGTGAAAGTCCGTACTTTTCAAAAAGTCTGTTTTCTATTTTTTGTATGGTTACATCACCTAGATTTTCACGAATTAACGAGTCCATTGATTTTGCTAAAAGCCGGTCTAAGCCTGCCACGATATTCGTTTACCATCATATTATATTACTATTTCCAAAAATGAACACAACAGTTTAATAGAATTTTACCACTTCCAAAATTGGTATTGACGATTCTTATACTGGATGACACAGAGATTAGAAAACTCCCCATAGGTGAGAGACTGACGCATTGCCAGCAAATCATACAAAATGAACAAGACGAATCAAAACGATGGGATGCAGTTTGGCTTGCAGGTGAGATAGCTGAAAACCGTACAGAAGGAGACCCAGTTTTTGATAAGGTATCTGATCTTATGACATGGGTGCTAGAAAATGACGACAATAATGTAGTAAAACACGAAGCATGTTATCAGATAGCTGCAAGAAACATGCGTTCAAAAATACCAGTTCTGATACAAGCCGCCCTAAACGATAAAAGTGGACTGACAAAACACGAGGCACTAGAATCACTTGGGTTGATGCGTGCAACTGAAGTAGTTGATCTGATAAAAGATGCACTTGAGGATCCAAATGATGACGTAAAGCAAACGGCATCGTTTGTCATTAAGAGACTCAGACGTATGCAAAATGCGGGGATGTACAAACCATCTCAGATAATCTAATGACAACAGCAGTTGTAGTAGACGATGACAAAGACACAGTAGATGTCTTTTGTGATTATTTAGACATGAAACATGTCAGAGTACTTGGAAGGGGGTATAATGGAAAAGACGCACTCGAATTGTATCAGCTCTATAAGCCAGATGTCATGTTTTTGGACCTCATGATGCCAGAATATGATGGATTTTATGCTCTAGAAAAGATAAGAAAGATAGATCCTGCAGCCAAAATTGTGGTAATAACTGCAGACCTAAGAGATGATAGCTCAAAAAAACTTGATGAGCTCAAACCAACTGAGATCTTTATCAAACCATACGATCTTGAAAAAATTACTGAAATGCTAGAAAGAATCTAACTATTTTATAATTTGCTCTATTCTTGCCAGAGCAGACTCGATCCTTTTGAGTTCCGGCCCTATTTTCTCGTCAGAAGAACGATTTTTTATTATCTCCAGCGATGTCTCTATAACAAATAACGGATCTCGAAGTTTCACTATCTTTTCGTCTGTCTCGGCCAATATGCCAGTACTTGCCATGCTAATTATAAAAAATGGATCTACCAAAATTGGAAATATATTCGCACCATACGACGATCACATTACTAATTTTGGCTCAGATGAGGCTAAATATCATGAAAAACCCAGAACAATGGACTATTTTAGATCCTCTAGCTTGCTGTCTGCTTTAGCTTTTTGGAACAATTTTAGATGACTGGCAACACCAAAAGAAAGTAGGATATAGTTCCAAAAATACGGTATTTCCATTGGATTCCCAGTATAATAGGAATCCTCGTTTTGCGCAAACAAAAATGCCGAGTCTGCTACAAAAACCGAGATTGTTCCAAGACAAAACAAAGTCCACATGAGATTGACCTGACCTTTGAAAAAGAGCGAGACCCCTATCAATGCAGGAATCAGCACCATTGCATCAAAAATCGGATAAATGGCACCCAAAATTATATCAAACATCTCAATATGGGGACTAGAACCAAGTGCCAAATACAGGCTTGGGATTAAAATTCCGATAGAAAAAATAACTGCTGCTGCAACCAGTTTTTTTGTTATTGCATTTTTTACTGGTTGGAAATATGAAACAAAAAACATCAGAAGGAACGGGTAGCTAATCAGATAGAAGATGTCTGCAGCAGATGGAAACGGATCAATTTTGAGATACATCTCTTGGATTATCCAAAGCGTTTCTGCGATAAACAAAGAAACTGCGTAAGCTGCAAACGAGAACCACGCAACACCGTGGTGACCCATAGTACCGAACCTAACAAGAATTAGCAATGAAAGAACCAGAAGTGAGCCCGCTGTCGGAATGTATGTCAGATTTCCTACAAGGATTGCCGTATCTTGGCCAACAAAGTTTGAGACCAAAATGACTGCAGTGCATGCAGCAAGTGCTCCAATCAGATACTTTTTTGTTAAAACGGCATCAAGTGTTGTTTGCATACTACTCTATTGCAGAAACAAATTTTTGAATTGGTTCTTGGTGAGAAAAATCGTGAAGGCTGTTCCTTATTGAAGTTATGATCGCAGTATGAGCATTACCATACAGATCAGATAGAATTCTTTTCAAATACTCTGGATGCTCATAGCAGTCAGGAATATAGCAGTTGTAATCATCTCTGAGTGCCTTTGTTACCTTTTGAAATACTGGTTCGCCCATTTCCAAAAGTGCTTTTTCTATGGCAAAAGCAACTAGTGCTTTTTTTATCTGGATATCTACTACATCCACATTTTTGATTTGGTAATACCCAGTTATAAAACCACGTGTCTTTTTGAGTCATCGTATCAATTATCTTAAGATCGTGCGGATATTGTTTGCAAGAAACAGACTAACTCAAATATTCTTTAAGAGATTTATAACAAGTTGTATGCATCATGTAAAAAACAAGGACGAACGTAGTTTGAAGAATGTCCAAGAGGACGCATCTAGGCTTTTAAGAAATTCGCAGGAGGACGCAGCCAGATTACTAAAGAATGCCCAAGAGGACGCATCTAGGCTTTTAAGAAATTCGCAGGAGGACGCAGCCAGATTACTAAAGAATGCCCAAGAGGACGCATCTAGGCTTTTAAGAAATTCGCAGGAAGAAGAACCCCAATCTCAGGAATATTCAACGCCCGTAGTCAACGAAGATAAAGTGCTAAAAAGCGACAAGCTTCACATCATTGGAGAAATGTCTTCAAGACTGGCACATGATTTGCAAAATCCGCTATCAATAATTAAAAACACACTTGAGATTCTCAAGTTAAAACAACCCCGCTTAGACGAAAAGACAAAGGAAAGCTACGAGAGAATTGAGCGAGCCGCTGCGCGAATGTCACAGCAAATCAGAGATGTTCTAGACTATGTTAGAACCAGCAACTTGCTTATGGAAAAGACCTTGCTTACAAGTTTGTTAAAATCAGTGATTGCAGATACTGATGTCCCAGAAGACGTAAGGATAATTTTGCCGACTGAAGATATTACAGTTTATGGCGACATAAAACAACTCGAAATCGTTTTTTCAAATCTGTTAGTAAATTCAATACAAGCAATTGAAGGAAAAGGCAAAGTAATGATTCAAGCCTCAGAAACCGACGGCATGACAGTAATAGACATCATAGATAACGGTCAGGGAATTCAAAAAGAAAACCTGGCGCATATCTTTGAGCCCTTGTTTACTACAAAACAAAATGGCACCGGACTTGGGCTCGCAAGCTGCAAGTCAATAATAGAAAATCATAGTGGGACCATCGAGTGCTCAAGCATCGTTGGCAAAGGGACTGTCCTTACAATAAAACTGCCAATACTGCGATCTCTCTAAAGCATAATATTGTTTGATTCTCTGAGAAAAGCTAACCTTGCTTAATTTAGGAATTCTCATTTCTGGACGAGGAAGTAACATGGAGGCAATACTTAGGTCTATTAAAAAACAAAAAATTCCAATAAAGCCATCAGTTGTCATATCGAACAACTCAAAAGCTAAGGGTCTCAAAATTGCTCAAAGACTTGGCGTAATGACAGAGATAATTGAAAGCAAGGGTTTTGATGGAACTAGGTGGGAATACGATCAAAAAATCATCGGAGTGCTTGCAAAACATGGTGTGACTGAAAAAAACGGTCTAGTTTGTCTTGCAGGATTTATGCGAATCATCAGCCCTGAATTTATCCGAAAATATAAAAACAGAATACTAAACATCCACCCCGCTCTTTTGCCGTCATTTGCTGGCTTGCATGCACAAAAACAAGCACTAGAATACGGGGCCAAATATTCTGGCTGCACCGTGCACTTTGTTGATTCTGGTGTGGATACAGGACCAATAATTTTGCAGGCAATAGTCAGAGTAAAGGATTCTGATACCGAAGAAACGCTTGCAAAGAGGATTTTAGCAAAAGAACACAAAATCTACCCACAGGCAATCAAACTGTTTGCTGAAGGAAAAATCTCAATTTCTGGAAGAAGGGCAATAATCAAGAATCAGGACCGCTAAAAAAATACAAAACAATAAGCTCACTTTTGTTTCCAAAAAATTTGTGCGTTGCATTTTTTTGTACATAATATGCCATCCCTTCGGATATTTCATAATCTTTGTTTTTAATCTTCAGAAAACCATCACCGCGGATTACATAGTATAGCTCATCTGAATCGTGTGGCGTCTGTGTGTCCTCCTCGCCTGGCTCTAAGACTAGTATTCCTGCTGCGAGATTTGTGCGGTTGATAAAGGTGTGAAAATACTCGTCTGAGTTTTTTATCTCATCAATGTATTTTTTTACGTCAAACTCTATTTTCATAAAATCACTTGGACTTTTTCTTTTTTGTATCTTTTTTCTTCACCAGTCTGTGAAGAAAAATAGAAAATAGCGTTCCTGCAGGTATTCCCACTATGGTTCCAATGCTCACATATGGGGCCAAAAATATGCCGCCAACCCAGATTCCCCCATCAGATGTTATCTCCATGAATGTCCTTGGCCTCAAAAGCAACGACACTGTCTTTGATGTGGTTTTTTCCTCCCCTGTGTCATCTGTGTATTTTACTATGACTTCAAATGGCAGCTTGTGATCAGAGGTAATATCTGTAGGTGCCGTAACTATTTGCGAGTGGATCAAAATTGGTGTGTTTTTTTGGAGTGATGAGAAAGAATGAACCGACTGGCCCCTAAACGTAATGTCACTTGGCGCGGCAATTTCCACTGAAACGTCTTTTATCTCAATGTCTTTTGATATAATTTCCACGTCAAATGCAAACTCGGCATTTGGAAATATCGCAGTCGGCGTAACTGTGTTTAGCTGAATTTCCGGCTGCCCCTTTAGATCTATTGGGATTGCAATGTTTTTTTGTGTTGGAGGCATCGGCGTTTCGTTGTTGCTTAGCAACACCTGAGAGTACAGTGCATTAAGATAGTATACGCCAGGCTTGGTCCCTGCAGAGCTTGAAAAATCTATCGTCCCTCCGTACGAGCCCTCCTTTGAGAGACGGGCTACATTTAGTGTCTTATTTTTTGTGACAACAGAATCATCCTGAGTTGTTATTACAAGTGAGATGTCTTGTTTGTCTTCCCATCCGTTGTTTTTCACAAGAAAAGATACTGCAAAATCCCTTCCGACGATGACGGAATCGGGATAGGTTATTGTCACATCCATCCCACCCTCCATTGTCTGCTTTATTGTGGCAGCCTCCGCTGTACCGAACACAGCAAATGCCAACGCAGCTAAAAAAGTAACTAGTATTAGTGATTTGCTCATTTGCCGACAAAGCCTTCTTTATTGTAACACCGATTGGTTGTGTTTTTGTTTTAGTTCTTTTTGCTTGTTTGCCAGATCTTTGACTTTGTCATGTTCTTTGGCAAGATCATCAAGGAATTTGTTTGAAAATCCACTAGTAGAATTAGCTTCTTTTTTCATACAAACGATCATGTGGAATCCTGAATTTAAATTCTTTAATTTGTTGGTCGCTCTTGCAGTATTGCAGTAAGCTCTACTATGACGTTGTTTCGATTTACTTGCAAAACGACAGTGTCTCCGACATTTTTGTTATCAGCAAGATAAATTATGAGATCATCGATGTCTCTTACTTGGTAGTCGTCAATTGCGGTTATTACGTCGCCGCCCTTTATCTCACGATTAATGTTGTAAGAGGCTTCCTGAAGGCCTGCTTTTTGGGCAGGTCCGTCTTTTATCACCGTTGTGACAAACACTCCTTTGTAGTTTTTTGGCAGGCCTATTTGTTTTGCAATGTCAGGTGTAAGACTAGTTCCAGAAACACCGAGCCATGGATGTGAGTATTTCCCGTTCTCAATCAAGGATGGTACAATTCTTTTGACAGTGTTTGATGGGACCGCAAATCCAATTCCTGAAAATTCGCCCGTCCCGGACTGGATTGCTGTGTTTATTCCTATCACATGGCCATTCATATCAAGCAGTGGCCCCCCAGAATTTCCTGGGTTTATTGCAGCGTCAGTTTGAATTACGTTTGGGATGGAATAACCAGCATCTCTGTTTGGCAAGAGCCGTCCGACCTGACTTACAATGCCAGTAGTCACAGTTCCGCTAAGGCCGTATGGATTGCCGATTGCTATTACTTGTTGGCCCACCTCAAGCTGTGATGAATCGCCAAGTATAACTGGTTGAATGCTCTCCTCTGAAAAATCATCGGTAATTTGCAGTACTGCAATGTCATTGTATGGATCTGTCCCTATAACATTTGCCGAATAGATGTTTCCATCAATAAACCTCACATCCACTGCTTGTGCTCCATCAACTACATGATGGTTAGTGATAATATGGCCAGACGTATCATATACAAAACCAGAGCCAAGTTTAGTTGATTGACTTTCAAGGGGGTTTCCATTTATGATGATGTTTGGATTTACGGTAGTTACCTTGCTAGTTATTTGTACTACTGAATTTTCCACTTTTTTGAATATCAAAGTTAGCTGGTTTGATTGTTTTGTTGACTGAGTTTCGGTAAGTATGGCTGGTTGAATAATATCTTTAGACTCTAATTTTTTATTTTGTTGTTCACTAGGTGCTGCTTCAGAAGGTTGCTCTGGCAAGGCTGCAGTACTGATAAAACCTTCAAAGTTCGTTACAAATCCAACGGCAAGTATTGCCAAAAGGATACCAATTACGGAAAGTTGAATTTTTTCTCGACCATTCATGCTCCTCACCTAGTTTTATAATTCAGAGACAATTGTCTAAAATTACCTATAACTATTACGTAGAATTTGTATATGTCTCAAATCTCGTTAAGTTAAATTACATTTACTTTGATTGACACTTGTTGGTTGGCACTAAAATTGACGGAGTTCAGGTCTCGGCGGCAGTAAGGGAGCGAGTAAAAAGAGCAGTACAAGAGCTCAAATCGCAGGGAATAACGCCATGTCTTGCAACAATACTTGTTGGCGACAACCCAGCGTCTGCCACATATGTTAAAAACAAGCAAAAGGCTTGCGCCGAGGTCGGAATACTGACCAAAGACCACACACTGCCGTCAATGTTGTCCCAAGATGAGATGGACAAGCTTGTTGATTCGCTAAATTCTGACGAGTCTGTCCATGGAATTTTGATTCAGCTGCCCCTTCCAAAACAACTCGATGAGTTTGGAACAACATCAAGAATCTCACCGCTAAAAGATGTTGATGGCCTTACTCCATACAACGTAGGGCTTTTGGTAATGAAAAAAGCAATACTTCGAGCATGCACACCGTCTGGCATAGTTGAATTATTTGACCATTACAAAATTGACCTAGAAGGAAAAAACGTTGTCATAATTAATCGAAGTAATCTTGTTGGAAAGCCACTATATCACCTCTTGCTTGAGCGCAACGCAACTGTAACTGTGTGCCACTCAAAGACAAAAAACATCCAAGACATTTGTAAAAGAGCAGATATTATAATTACTGGAGTTGGCAATAGAGCCAAATTCACCCTAACTCCTGAGATGATAAGTGATGGAGCCATAGTAATTGATGTTGCCACAACTCGAGCTGATGGCAAGCTTGCAGGCGATTCAGACTACGACAAAATTATACAAAAGGCATCTTACGCCTCACCAGTTCCAGGCGGTGTTGGCCCCATGACCATAGCAATGCTTTTAAAAAATACAGTAACTGCAGCATCACTGAGTAAGAGTTTTGGAAAAAGATAAAGAAAAGTCAAGCCTTCGCAAGCTTTTGCTTGAGCGGCGCGATAATCTATCTGCAGATTTTATGAATATTGCAAGCAAGCAAATTCGAAAAAATCTCAAAAAAATTGACTCATACAAATCAGCACAGACAGTTGCGTGTTACTACTCCATTGGTAGTGAGGTAAAAACGCAGGACATCATGCAGGAGGTTCTAAGCGAGGGAAAAACACTCGCTTTGCCCAAAATAGTCAACAATACGCTAGTTTTTTGCAGTGTCAAAAAATTTGAAGATTTGGAAAAAGGAGAGTTTGGCATAATGGAGCCAAAGCAAAATTGCTCTGTTGTGAACAAATTTGACGTCATACTGGTCCCCACTGTTGCCATGACAAGAACTGGACAACGACTTGGATATGGAAAGGGCTTTTATGACAGATTTTTGTCAGACAAAAACACCACGTCTGTGGCATTAACATATTCTAAATTAGTTGTCAAAAACATACCAAGATCAGATAACGATATTTCAATTCAATGGATTGTGACAGAAGACGAGGTAATCAAGACCTCATAAGTACTGAAGGCCTTTTTTTCCAATATCCCTTCTGCAATACTTGTTTTTCCAGCTGATTTTGTCTACTGCCACATAGGCATTTGTTATTGCCTCTGGCAGTGATTTGCCAAGTGCAGTTACACCCAAGACCCTTCCGCCGTTTGTGAGAACCTTGTTGTTGTCTTTTTTTGTCCCTGCATGAAACACCACCACCTGATCACTGTTTGCCGAATCAATTCCAGATATCTCGTCATTTTTTGGATAAGAGTCAGGATATCCTTTTGACGCTAAAACCACGCAGACAGCACTTTGCCCCTTCCACGAAATTGGTGGTTTGCCTTTTAGTGTTCCTTCTGTGGCCGCGTCAAGATACTCGTACAGATCAGAATCCATCCTCATCAAAATTGGCTGACATTCTGGGTCTCCCATCCGTGCATTAAATTCCAGCACGTACGGTTTGCCGTCCTTTATCATTATGCCAGCGTACAAAAATCCTTGAAATGTAATTCCTTCTGACTTCATTGATTGTATTGTTTTATCTATGACGTCTTGCTGTATTTTTTCTGCGAGGCTTTTGCTAATTACGCCTGTTGGAGAGTATGCTCCCATGCCCCCTGTGTTTGGACCTACATCATCATCGAAAATTCTTTTGTGATCTTGGCTTGTTGCCATCGGAATGGCAATATTTCCGTCAGAGAGTGCAATGTATGATGCCTCAGTCCCATCAATTCTTTGTTCTATGATTATTTTTTGTCCTGCACTGCCAAAGGATTTCTTTACTAGCATCATATCTATTGCCTCAAATGCCTCTTGTTTTCCGCTGCACACAATCACACCCTTTCCTGCTGCAAGCCCGTCTGCTTTTACTACGACATCGTAATCAAGTGAGTCAACATACGCTTTTGCCGAATTTTCATCGTCAAATATTTCAAACGACGAGGTAGGGATACCATATTTTTTCATGAATGTTTTGGCCCAGATTTTGCTTGATTCGAGTTGGGCTGCGGTCTTTGTTGGTCCGAAGACTTTCAACTTTCTTTGGTTAAATTTGTCAACTATTCCTGCTGCAAGCGGTGCCTCGGGGCCAACAACTGTAAAGCAGTTGTTTTTTAGAGCAAAATCTGCCAGCTCATCAATATCGTCTGCTTGAATTTGGACGTTGTTTTTGGTTCCGCCATTTCCTGGTGCAAAAAAGACCTCCTCAACTTTTGATGATTGGGATAATTTCCATCCCAATGCGTGTTCTCTTCCACCAGAACCAATCACCAGAACATTTACCAACAAACCAAGTCTTGGATGCTCGTATATAATCTAAATTTAGAGCTGAAATCCAAATCAAAAATTTACCTAACTTTATAAAATGAGATCGATACCTCATGATATTGCAGCTAGAAAAAGAATTTGATTCAAAAAAAATCGAAGACGAAATAAGGACGCATCTTGGAAAAATCGATTTGCAGAAAATGATCTGGGAGTCAAAAGACCAACCAAAACTTGTCTTCATAGAGGGACCCCCCACCATGAACGGAATTCCTCACGCCGGTCACCTTCGTGGTAGAGTAATCAAGGACATTTGGTATCGATACATGACGTTACGTGGACACAAAATTGTCTTTAATGCCGGATGGGACACCCAAGGGCTCCCAGTTGAACTACAGGCAGAAAAAGAGCTTGGCATCACTGGAGGCAAAACTGAGATTCTGAAATCATTTGGGATTGAAAAACTCGTCGATGAGTGTAAGAAACTGGTTCGCAAGTACAACGAAAAATGGGTTGCAGTCGACAATCTTCTTGGAATGTCGTTTAATCAAAAAGATGCGTATTGGACATACAAAGATGAATTCATCGAGCGCGAGTGGCAATTCCTAAAAAAAGCACACGAGACTGGAATCCTAACTGAGGGATACCGCGTCGTCGCATACTGCCCAAGCTGCCAGACGTCGCTTTCCCACGCAGAGGTAAACCAAGGCTACGACATGGTTCAGGACCCATCATTATACTACAAAGTCAGACTAGCATCAGAAGACGCGTATCTCATTGTGTGGACAACGATGCCATTTACGCTGGTGACTGATGCAATGGTGGGCTTCAATCCTGATGAGAATTATCATTACGTCAAAGTACAAAACGAAACATGGATTGTTGGAGAAAAAAGACTAGAGGAATTCATGAAAGAGGCAAAAATAGAAAGCTATCAGGTAGTCAAGACAATCAAGGGTTCCGAGTTTGAGGGGAAAAAATACCTGCATCCACTTTTAGATAAAATTCCAAAGCTAAAGGAGCTTGCAGAAAATCCGGTTGTTCACCTTGCGGTTGCAGAATCCTTTGTCGCCGCAGACACCGGAAGTGGAATTGTGCACCTATCCCCAGCAAACGGAGAAGATGATTATGAAATTGCAAAAAAAAGGAACGTGCCGATTTTCAATCCCATAAACGACGAGGTAAAGTTCACCGAGGATGCTGGCAAGTACTCTGGCATGTTTGTTCGCGATTCAGACAGGCCCATTGTTGAAGACCTCAAAGATTCCGGTGCACTGGTAAGAATTGGGAGAATCAAACACAAGTACCCACTTTGCTGGCGTTCACAACATCCAATCATTTGGCTTGCAAGAAGAGAATTCTTTTACATGCTAGACAGGCTAGGTGACAAAGCAATAGAGGCCGCAGAAAACGTCGAGTATTTTTTTGAGCAGCCAAAGAACCGATTCTTGGGAATAATAAAAGAAAAACACCCTTGGTGCATTTCGCGTGAAAGGTTCTGGGGTTGCCCTCTTCCCATCTGGAGTTGCAAGGGATGTGGTCATGTTGAGCGGCTTTTTTCAAGAAAGGAGATTGTAAATGCGTCATCTGAGCTACCAGACGGGCCAAACTTTGAGCTGCACAGACCGTGGATTGACAGAATAGTCATAAAATGCAAAAAATGTAGCGCGCAAATGGAGCGAGAGAAATTTGTCCTAGACACCTGGCATAACAGCGGTTCTGCACCATATTCGTCACTTACAGACGATGAATACAAGGCTGGAATTCCAGCGCAGTTTCTGACAGAGGGAATTGATCAGACAAGGGGCTGGGCCTATACGCTGCTAATTGAAAACGTCATCTTAAACAACAAGCCAATCTCTCCGTTCAAGTCATTTTTGTTCCAGGGCCACGTTCTTGACAAAAATGGAAACAAGATGAGCAAAAGCCTAGGGAACGTACTTGATGCGCAGGAATTACTCTCAAAATATCCAGTGGATCTGATCAGATTTTATTTTATTTGGAAATCAAGTCCTATTGAGCCAATCAATTTCAGCACAGATGAGCTGATGTCAAGACCGTATCAGATTCTAAACACACTATATCACATTCATTTGTATTTTAAACAAAACAACGAATACGACAAGTTCGATGCCACGAAAACTACACTGAGCTGGGCCCAGCAAAAAAAACTACTCCAGCCACCCGACATCTGGATCCTCTCAAAGCTGCAAAGGTTGATCAGATCTGTTCAGAAAAACAATGATTCTTGCAAGCTCCATGAAGCAGCTAGGGCAATCGAAGACTTTTTGATAAACTCGCTAAGCCAAGTCTACATCCCAATTACAAAATCAGAGTTGTGGGATGAGGAGAGCTCAAAAAGTGACAGGAGATTCGCAATGTATGCAGTCTTGCATGAGGTCCTAAAGACATTGGATGTTTTGATTCATCCTCTATGCCCCTATACTAGTGAATACCTGTACCTTTGCACATTTGGTAAAGACAGCATACTTTTGGCAAGCTGGCCAAAACACCAATCAGCACTTGTAGACGAGCCAGTCGAAGAATCGTTTGATCTGATGACAGAGTCGGTTTCAGTAGCAGCGGCTGCAAGGATGAAGGCAAAGCTGAAGCGAAGGTGGCCGCTCACAGAGGCAACAATCTGCGTCAAAAAGTCACAAAAGGAAAAGCTTGAAAGGCTCTCAGAGCTGCTCTTAGCACAGCTAAACGTAGAGTCGTTCAAGACAGTAGAGCTTGAAAGCCAAGACGGGCTTGAGCTGGTAGCGGAGATGCAAAAACTTGGGCTTCCAGTAAAGCCCGTTGTCGAGATGGACAGAAAGAAGATTGGGCCAAAGGCAAAACAACACATGAATGCCTTGCTTGCCAGCTTCTCAGGCACAAAGCCAGAAGACATTGTGGCCAACCTGCTAAAGAAAGGCACGCATGCTTTTGATGTTGGAGAGGACGGAATAACACTAGAGCGGGAGGATTTTGTGGTAAGCTTTGATGCAAATGAAGGCCATGCCTTTGCACAAAGAGACGGATTTGTTGTGTTCATCTCAACTACAAGAAATCGCGAGATGATGGCACGCGGGCTGATTAAAGACCTGGCGCGAAGACTCCAGACACTCAGAAAAGAACGAGGATACAATCCCACAGACATTTTGCAGACTGCATCTATTTTGGATCTTGACGAAGAATCTCTTGAGATGGTAAAGGAAAAATCATCCGACCTTGTTTTTTTGGTGCGCGTAAAACAGATCGACTTTAGCGGAATTGGGAAAAACTACAAAGACGACGACATTGACGGCCAAAAAGTTCGACTTTCTATCGAGTAAGAAGCTAGCTTTTAGCAAATAACGGATGTTATATATGAAAAATGCCATACTAGTTTGTTGGTAAAGCAGATAAGCTTGGATGCTTGGCAGATTCAGCACCTAGAGGATCTGCTAAAAAAGGGCTCAATCGTTGTAACAAAGACTGGCACGCCAATTATCTTGTACCGTCAGACACTAGAAGAAGAGGACAGCTCTTATGAAGAGATCATCTGCACACTAACTGAAAATTATGTGATCGAGCAGCTCGTCATTTCTGGCGGAGTAGTACCACCGACGTTTCGACAACAAATGATCTACACGTTGGAGGAATATCCACAACGACTAATTCGAAAAAGCAAGGATTTGTTTTTGCAGACAATTGAGCTTTTAGAGGATCAGCTAAAGTAACAGATTATAAGACACTCAAAAAAATCCGATCCATGCGTCTTTTGGAATACCAAGCAAAGGAGATATTTGCTCAATATGGAATCAAGACGCCCAAAGGTCTTGCCTCAAAAAATATCGAGCAGGCAAGAAATGATGCAAAGCAGTTAGGATTTCCGTTTGTAATCAAGGCCCAAGTTCCAGTAGGCGGCAGAGGAAAGGCAGGAGGCATTCAAAAATGCCACAACCAAGACGAGTTTGAGCTAAAGTATCCCCAAGTTTTGGGAATGTCAATCAAAGGCGAGAAAACACGAGCAATTTTGCTTGAAAAAATGGCTGAATATGAAAAAGAGTTGTACCTTTCATTGTTTTTGAATCGCAGCAAGCGATGCTACACGATTATTGCATCAGCTGAAGGCGGTGTTGAAATCGAGTCAGTCAAAAGCCAGATAATCCGCGAAGTCGGCCTAGGCGACGTATCATCCCAAATAGCAGAAGAGGTGGCAAAAAAAATGGGTCTTGAGGGAAACACCGTCTCTGATTTTGTCGACATGTTACAGAGGCTCTCCAAGCTTACAGTTGAAAAAGAAGTAGAGCTTGCAGAGATAAATCCGGTGGCACTGCTAAAGGATGGCTCTCTTCTAGCACTTGATGGGAAGGTAGTCACAGATGATAATTCCAACTTTAGACATCCGGAAATGGAAAAATACCAAGAAAAATCGGAGCTCGAGGAGAGGGCAGAAAAAAGTGGCTTTACGCTAGTCGAGCTTGATGGAAACATTGCAGTTGTAGGAAACGGTGCAGGACTCGTCATGTCAACACTTGATATGCTTGCGGACAATGGCGGCAAGCCAGCTTGCTTTTTGGATGTAGGTGGTGGGGCCACTACTGAGTCTGTCTATGAGGCACTCACATTAATTTCCAAAATGAAAAAGGTAAAAGCAATTTTGGTTAATCTGTATGGCGGAATTGTCAAGACGACAACTGTTGCATCTGCATTCATCAAAGCATATGATGATAAGCTGATTGATCTTCCGGTTTATTCAAGACTGATGGGTGCAGAGTCTGAAAAATCAAAAGAAATGCTCAAAAACACAAAAACAAAAATGTTTGATTCTGTAGAGGATGCGATAAATGGCGTGGTAATGGAGGTCAGCAAACGTGGCTGACATTTACGAAATTCTAAGAGGCAAGAAAGATTCTAGCGGAAACTACCAAAAGGTGCCAGTAATCGTCCAAGGAATCACCGGAACCTTTGGCTCACTGCACGCAAGACAAATGATGGACTATGGAACAAACATTGCAGCGGGTGTCACACCGGGAAAAGGTGGGCAGACATTTGAAGGCAAGGTTCCAATTTACAACACGGTAAAGGAGGCAGTAGCTGCAAGCGGCTCAAAGATTTCAATTCTATTTGTTCCAGCCAAGTTTTTTTTGGGTGCAGCAAAAGAGGCCCTCGAAGCAGGAATAAAGCTTCTTGTGGCAATACCAGAACACGTGCCGGTACGCGACACGATGATTCTCTTGGAGCTTGCAAAGCAAAAAGACGCCATAATCATAGGTCCAAACACCCCAGGTGTGATGATTCCCGGTCTGATCAAAATAGGGATCATGCCTGCAAGCCCGTTTAAACCAGGCAACATTGTAGTATTATCAAAAAGCGGCACGCTGCTTTATGAGATTTCAAATACGCTAAGCCAGGCAAGTTTTGGTCAGCTCATCACAATTGGTGTTGGTGGAGACCCAATAAACGGAACAAGACTAATCGACGCGTTTGAGATGGTAAAGGATGATCCAAACTTGGATGGGATGGTGATTGTTGGGGAGATAGGAGGCGACTCTGAAGAAATACTTGCGCAGTACATAATTGACAACGATTTCAAAAAACCAATTGTTGCATATGTCGCAGGTCGGCGTGCCCCAAAAGAAAAGAGGATGGGTCATGCCGGGGCAATAGTGATGGGAACTTATGGCTCTGCAGAATCAAAAATCTCGATGTTTAACAAGGCGAACATTCCAGTGGCCAAACGCCCAAATGAGATAGCCATGCTTTTGGCAGGCAAGCTGGAAAAATCCAAAGACTAAAAAGTACATCAAAGGGAGTCAAAAAAAGATGCCAATCACAGACCCAGAAAAGAAACGAATTGCACAAGCTGCGCGCCTCCACATGAAAATATGTCTTAACTGCGGGGTTCGAAACTCACTTGCAGCTACTAGATGCCGAAGGTGTCATGGCAACTTTTTGAGACTAAAGAACAGAACTCTTGGCGCTAAAAAGTAGCTAATAGTCAAGACCAAACCCCGACATGTCTTATGTAATAATCAACAAACCATTTGAGAAACACGATCTCATCTAGACCTGTTTGCGCATTTTCAAGAGCATTATAGTAATGGTATCTGTCTGAATATTTTATGTTGAGCATCGGATAATCAAATTCGTTTAATACATTGTTCATCAAAAGTCTGGATATTCTTCCGTTACCATCTCCAAATGGATGGATCGAGACAAACCTAAAGTGAACCAGTCCTGCAAGCTCTACAGGGTCTTCCTTTCTTTTTGCAGATCCATACCATTTGAAGAACTGGTCTAGCAATGCCGGAACAAATCTTGGATGCGGAAACGCCGATTTACTTCCCCTTACTACAATCCTGCTGGATCTAATTTTTCCCGCAAACTGTGGCTTGGTATCATGGAATAGATTGTAATGTAATCTAAGAACGCTTTTACTGCAAATAGGGATTTTTTTTGCAATCATTTCCAGGAATAGGGCATGATGATTTTTTGCCTCAATCATATCCGATTCTGGTTTGTTTGTAGGCGTGAGTCTGAATCTAAGCAGTTTACGAGTTTCCTGTTTTGTCAGCGAAGAACCTTCAATCTTGTTTGAGTCGTGTGTAAAGTCATAAGAAAAAATCTCTTGTCTATTATCAATCTCAGCTTTTGGAGTAGCTTTTAAAAACGCAGAATGCCTCTGCTTTATTTTTTTTAGTTCTTGAATCCACCCTTTTCGTAAAATCCTCAAGTAAAAGTTCCTCCTCAACTCTTGAATATTTTTTGGAATTTTTTTACCTGCATAAATTTCTCGCTGGACTTTTCCATCATCATGTCGTAAATAGTAATAGACTTTGTTGCCTTTTTTTCTTTTAACTAGACTTACCATGAGTTAATATACACACGCTCAATAATAAAACTAACTAATTTTTCTATCTATCGTGGGTAATATATGTATAAAAGGTGTGGCAGCTGCGAACACTAGGTCTGGTGTTGCAAATACTTTGTTGCAGCAACTACAATAGCATTGTCTATATCTATTCATTTTTTGCTCCGTTGATCCTTCTTGCCCTTAGAAGAGAAAGAGCAAGTGTCGCACCAAGTACTCCAAGCACCACAACTAGAGATATCGACGTTGGAATCTCCACATGTTCCGATACTATCATCTTGATTCCAATAAAGAGCAGAATTGTAATTAGTCCGGGTTTTAAGTAGTAGAATTTTTCCATTATACCGGCCAGAAGAAAATAGAGGCTTCGTAACCCCAGGATCGCAAAGACGTTTGATGTTATAACAATGAAAGAATCAGTAGTAATTGCCAATATGGCAGGAATTGAATCAAGTGCAAACAACAAGTCAGTAAATTCTATCATTACTAGTGCCACAAGCAATACGGTCGCGTAAAGCACGCCGTCTTTTTTCAAAAAGAATTTTTGCTCTCTTAGCTCAAAGTCTATTGGAATAAATTTTCGTAACGCGCGTACTGCAATGTTTTTTTCCACTTCGATCTTTTTTTCCTTTCTTTGAACAAGCATTCGAAGCGCCGTAAAGATAAGAAACGCCCCAAATAGGTAGATCATCCAGTGGAATGTCTCAAGAAGTGTCACACCTACAAGAATCAGGGGAATTCTCATTGCCACCGCTCCCAAAATTCCCATCGAAAGCACCTTGTGTTGGAACTTGTGTGGAATGTTAAGTGAGGTAAAGATCAGTAAAAACACGAACATGTTGTCTACTGAAAGAGAATACTCCAGTGCATATCCCGTTACAAATTCTTCTAGCTTTTCCTGGCCCATGTCAAAGTAAATTATTCCTGCAAATATTCCGGCAAGTGAGATCCAAACGAGGGTCCACTTTAGTGCAACCTTGAAGGGCGGAACCTCGTTCTCTGACTGATCTTTTTTTCGCCTCAGTTTTGAGAAAAAGCCAAGGTCAATTGCAAGTGATACGCCGACGAATAACGAAAAAAGTACCCAAAGAAGGCTTACATCATTCATGTGTCAATTCTGACACACCGGATACACGTAATATACATTATTTGTGCTCGATTGAGCGTAGCATCACGTATAGTATTTTTGCTAGCGTGATTTTTTGTGTAGATTTCCTAGCTTTTGTATTATAAGAGAATGCCAGCCAGTAGAATATCCTTCAAATCCTGGCGAGAGGGCGTGCGCAATGCAGCACTCAACGCCATCATACTCTGAAAAGAGATAGTTCTTTTTTTCAGAAAAGAGGCTTGTCTTTTTCTCAAACTGGAATTTGTCCTTTAGCATCTTGTTTTCAGAATCAGCTAGGATCACACCATCGTCATCGACGATGCAGATTCGTGTGTTCATTTTTTCTTCCTCGCCAATTGGGGTGTGGTGTATGATGGTTTGTGATAATGATTCCCATTTGAATACAACGCCTAATACACCTAAGATGTTTCCCTTTGTATCGCCATTTTCTCTAACAGCGCAGGAGTAGACCAGTGCAAGATTGTTGTTAACAAGCGGAGATTTGTGGACTGTTTGAAAACCATACTCACTGCCGCTCTTTGTTCTCATGGCACTAGTAAACCAAGGAGAGTCTGAGACGTTTGTATTTGCCGAAGAAAACTGTTGCGGGTTTCCATTTGCAACGATGTTACCTGAGGTATCGGCTAGTACCAAGTCATTGTAAACTGTGTATGCTTGCAGTATGACGCCAAGTCTTTTTGATGCAAAATCGTACACTTCGGGAGTTTTTTTAGTCAAGGCGTCAACTACGTTACCGTCAGTTGCCCACCACCGTACGTCTGCAGTTCTCTCATACAGGTTACGATCAATTAGATCAATGTTGACAAGCGCCAGATCAGAGAGTCTGTTTCCACGAAAATCTTTGGCTTGTGTTTTGATCAGATTTCCCACATTCAGTATTTCTTTAGTGTCATTTCTCATCTTATCAGTAATTTTAGAGGTTTCCTCTGAGAGTTCTGACATGTTTGATGCCACAATCCCAAACGGCCTCCCATAGGTTCCTGCTCTGGCAGCCTCAATTGACGCATTTACGGACAAAACGTGGGTTTTATGATTAATGTTGTCTACCTTGTCTATTGCGGTGTCGAGTTTTTCGGCAATCAGGTCTGTAAACTCAACTACCTCTTCAAGTGTAAACTTTTTTCCTTGCTGTTGCTCAGTTGCCTGCACGTCTTTACTTCTTAATACATTTCAATAGAATACTTTGTATTGTTGTTTTAAACAAACATCGCATTTTATAGATTACCCCAGCAGAGGCGCCGATTAGATTCGAAAAATTACACAGATACTTTTTTGATCGGTTATTACGTGCGGTTTTTCATTTGAGCAGCCTTTTAGGAGATTATCGAAGACTGATTTAAAAAACAAGTTTCCTGCCTTGCCCATAGCATGGTTTATTGTAAAATAGTTCCGTCCAGCCCTAAAGTAATAACTTGTTTGCACCATACCAATTTTTGACGCAAGATCATTTAAGACTTCAGCAATTTGTTCGTGACTTTGAATTTTATAGCCATATGATGCAGAGTCTAGCCCATAACTCGTTAACATATCAAAGCTTAGTTGCTCAACTAGTTCAAATTCAGACGAGTTTTTATTAGAATGTAAAATGTTTGCAGATTCTTTCAAACTAACTAGTTGGGTTTTTGGCATTGCCTATTAGCACATGTTTGTAAGAATCACACAGACAGGCGTAATTTCAGAAATTTTTTAGCTAAACTTATAGTGATTTCATAGATTTTGTAAAAATCATCGATGTCTTAAAGTAAGCCTCAAATTCGTCTTCTTTCTTATCAAAAGTCATCTTTTTCCTACCTCTTCTAAACGAATCATCATGATCTCGTACGCACATGCTGTTAGTAAAATTATTGGCAATATAAAATTTCGACTAAATCATCATACCTTCATACCATGATGCGTGTTTTGTGTTTTTGTTAAACACACAGCTTCCTATAACCATATTTGGTATAACATAAAAAATGCAAAATATTCTGACAAGGTCACTTAATGCAAGGCTGATCTGCTTATTTCTTGTTGTAGCCATGGTTCCAATGGTAGCAATATCTTTAGTCAGCTTTAGCAACTCACAAGAATCACTACAGACGCGGGCATTTGATCAGTTGCTAACACTCGCTAATGACAGGGCAAAGGCAATTGAGCAGCTCAATGACTTTCGAATACAGCAGTTAAGCCAAGTAGCCCAGATTCCAGAGATAGTTAACACCGTAAAACTAGAACAAGATGCAGATAACCTCGTGGAAATCCTTGAAAACATAAGGGAGGTCACGGGTGGAGAAAGTGGTTATCATAACTTTAAGATCGTGTCGCTGAGCGGTGATATCATATACGCCCAAGATGATTCGCAGATAGGTGCAGATTACTCATCCGTTAGGCTCTTTCAAAAAGGCCTACAAAACTCACACCGTGAATATACTATGAATGACGGGGTAAGAGTGGCAGTAACAGCAGTACCAATCTTTGACAAAGCAGAAAAAGTAGGTGTCCTCATTGCACAAACTGGTGTGCCATCACTTGACGGCATTTTGCTCGACAGGGAAGGCCTTGGTGAAACTGGAGAAACATATCTTGTGAATTTTGACAAGGTGATGATTACGCCATCAAGATTCAAGGAAGGGTTGGAGTTTACTCAAAGGGCAGACACGCTTCCAGTCAAAGAATGCATGGAAAACGGCAAAGGCATTTCTGCATTAATTTATCCAGATTACAGGGGCGTGCCAATTTTTGGCGCATCAAAATGTGAGTCAGATCTTGGCTTTGTTGTTATTGCAGAGTTTGATGTAGCCGAGGTTGTTGAGCCAGTTGTTTCGCTACAAAACATGTATGTGATCACAGGAAGCGTTATTGCAACAGCTGTTGGAATATTTGCGTTCTTTATCTCAAAGTCAATCTCAAGACCAATAAAGATAGCAGCTGAGGTAACAAAAAAGATTAGCGAGGGTAATCTGGCAGTAGTAATTCCCGAGTCAAAAACAAAAGACGAGATTGGCACACTTCTTAATTCAGAAAGACAGATGGTTGAAAACCTCAAAAAAACATTAGGTGAGGTTCATACTGCATCCCAGTCCGTATCATCAAGCGCACAACAGCTTTCTGCCTCTGGTGCCGAGCTGAATTCTGCTGTGCAGCAGATTTCCTCAACAGTGGATCAGGTCTCAAGGGGCTCGCAATCCCAGGCACAACGAATTGAGAAATCAAAGCAAACAGTAGAAGAGCTTACAAAATCAATGGATCAGCTTTCTTTGAGTGCTAAGGATTCTGTTGAGATATCAAATCAAGTAGGCACGTTATCCGAAAAAGGCACCGAATCTGCAAAGGAGGCAGGTGTACGCATGAACAAGATAATTCAGGTAACAAACGATTCTGCTCACAAAGTCAAGATACTAGCAGACAAGACAAATGAGATCACCGCTGTACTAAAGGTAATCAAGGAGATTGCCGATCAGACCAATTTACTGGCATTGAATGCAGCAATTGAAGCTGCACGCGCAGGCGAAGCAGGCCGCGGGTTTGCAGTTGTAGCAGACGAAGTACGCAGACTAGCAGAAAGCTCCGCTAACTCCTCTGATGAAATAGATTCCAAACTTAAACAAATTCAAGAACATGCACAAGAGGTAGTTAGTGAGATTGAGTCCAGTGCAAACGAGGTAAACCAAGGAAAGCTAGTCATTGATTCATCACTAAAATCTTTACATGAAATTGCGGTAAATATCAAAGAGGTCTCAGAAACAGTCAAGAATCTATCTGATTCAGCGCAAGAACAGCTTGCCAAAGTAAAAACGGTATCAGCTGATGCAGTTGAAATTGCGGCAGTTTCAGAAGAAAATGCCGCTGCCACAGAAGAAGCATCAGCTGCAGTAGAAGAACAAACAGCGCAGACAAACGAGATTGCAGCTGCGACTACCCATATGGCAAATTTAGCACAACAATTGCAGACAGCAATATCCAAATTCAAGCTAGACACTGACGAAACGACAAAAGCTGAAGAAAAGATGGAAAAGCCAAAATCAATTCTTGCGAAAATCAAACTGACAAAAAGATAATTTTTTTGATCACAGCAAGATGTTTTGTGGATGAATTATTAGTGAAATCAGTTTGTGTTAAAAATTCGTATGGTGATTCGATGAGAAATTGTACAAGACGGCAAATTTTTGTTTCCAGAATCTTGATAGTTATCTAAATCTTTATATTGATAAAAAAAGGGGCCGAGCTGATCATGAAAAGAATTGAGGCTTATTTTCAGTTTGGAAGGTTGGAAACAGTAGTGGAGGCAGTAGAGAATGCAGGAGTAGAAGGCCTAACTGTAATTTATGCAAGGGGAAGAGGGACTGCAGAAAGAATACCGCTGCACAGCAACAGAGGAACCTCAACGCAACAACCGCTTTTCAATATTATAGATGGTCTTGTTACCATTGTAGAGGACAACTTAGTAGAATCTGTGGTTGATGCCATTAAAAAAAACGCAAGTCATGATGCAAAGGGAATCATAATTGTCTCAGATGTCAACCAAGTTATTAAAATCTAAAATCATTTGTTTGCAGCCACGGTTCTTATACGGTCTTTGATAAAATGTATCAGGTATCATAGTTTGATGAAAAATAAAACGGAGTTGAGTCCAGAAAAATGAAGATTGATGTGTATCATGTTCAATTAATGAGGTACTATGATGAAGTACTGACCCAGTCTGCAAAAAATTATGTCATTACTGGCGATAAAAAGTGGAGGCTCCGTTACAAAGCGATTGAGCCTCTTTTGGATAAACTTCTCAAGGATGTGATAAAGAACGCAGATGGTAACACCATAAAATTTTTTGAAACAGTGGACAAGGCAAATACGATTTCGGCTAAAATTGAGTCTGAGACTCTGGAGTTTGTTAACAAGGGCAAAAAAGATGACGCCATCAGACTTTTAGAAGGCGATGAATATGCCAGGGAGAGAAAATTCCTCTCAGAAAGCCTCGAAGGCTTTGTTGCAAAAATGCAGCCCAAACCGGAAAATGACATACTCTCCGAAGTACTAAGCCCATCAATTCAGCAGATAGTTGATCTAGAACGGAAAATGGCCGTACTCGAAGACAATGTGAAAAAAGAAAAAATGCTTGCCATAGGTGAGCTTGCGGCACGGCTTGCACACGACATACGCAACCCCCTTTCCATCATCAAAAACTCTATTGAGATGCTCATTGCCAAGGATCAGGACATAGACAAAATGACGCTGGATACATACAAAAGGATTCAAAGAGCAGTAGACAGAATATCGTACCAGATTGACGATGTTTTAAATTTTGTCAAGCCAAGAGTGATTTCACTTCAACTTACATCTCTGAATGTAATTTTAAATTCTGTGATAAACAGGCTCAAGGTGCCAAACACCGTCCAAGTCATTTTACCAAAAAATGACGTTGAGGTTGTTGTCGATGTAGTGAACCTTGAGATCGCCTTTGTCAATCTAATAACAAATGCACTCCAAGCAATGGACAACATAGGCCAAATAACGATAGAATCGCATCAAGACGATATCAAAACTACAATTAAGGTTTCTGATACTGGTCCTGGCATTCCTGCAGAGATACTGCCGCAGATCTTTGAGCCGCTTTTTACTACAAAACAGACAGGAACTGGCCTTGGACTTGTAAGCTGCAAGACAATAATTGAGCAGCATGGAGGAACGATTGGTGTTGAGAGCACATATGGAAAGGGAGCTACGTTCATCATAACACTACCGCATCAGAAAACAAAAATGGATAATTAGTCAAGGTAGGAATGTATGCAAACTATTATTGCCAAGTTTGGCAGACCAGATTTTTATAATTGGATTTAGAAACTGGATTATGGCAGTCAAACAATCAACAACAGTTCCAAAATCAAAGAAGAGCATCACATTGGAAAAAGAAATCGAGACCAAGGTGCGCAGAATTCAGGCACGACTAATTGAAAAGACAGACCAGAACTGGAGCCTTTCCACGGTTTTAAACATACTTGTGACTGGAGGGCTGCTTCAAACAAAAAAAATGAGCAAGAACGATTGGCATAAAATAAGAAATCTAGTTGATCAAAAATCCATCAGTTTTGATGAAAGTACGATAACGGATTTTGTTAGAAAAATTGTAGGCTAATTACATAACTAGACGGTCAATAATAGAAAAACCAGTATATATTTAGAAAATGCTACCTCAATTTGATAAGATTGAAAATTCCACGCGTAAGCTCATCACTAAAGGCAGTAGAGCTAAAGCAAATTCCGCCGCCACTGGTAATTGGCGAGAGGCTCAATACACAGGGATCGAAAAAAGCAAAGCAGTTTGTGCTAAACGATGATTTTGACGGGCTGCTTGAGCTGGCAAGAGCCCAGGTAGAGGACGGTGCGCACTGCCTCGATGTGTGTGTAGCAACAACGGAACGCGCAGACGAATTAGAATTTATGAAAAAGCTTGTCAAAAAACTGGCACTTGAAATTGATGCACCACTAGTAATTGACTCTACTGATCCAAATGTAATTGAAACTGCAATCGAGCAGATTCCAGGCAAACCCATAATCAACTCAATTAACCTAGAAGGCGACGGAAGCAGATTCCAAAAACTAGCACCGTTAATGGCAAAATATGGAATTCCTGCAATTGCGCTCTGCATTGGCCCCAAGGGAATGGCAAAGACGCCGCAGGAAAAACTGCAAACAGCAGAACTTTTGGTAGAGACTGGAAAAAAATACGGACTGCGAGAAGACCAATTCATCTTTGATGTTTTGACATTCACGCTTGCGACTGGCGAGTCTGAGTTTTTGGATGCCGGTAAAAACACACTTGAGGGAATCAAGCTAGTCAAGCAAAGGTTCCCAAACTCCTTTACCGTTTTAGGCCTAAGTAACATTAGCTTTGGTCTTTCCCCTGCTGCGCGCAAGATAATCAATTCAGTTTTCTTGTACCATGCTGTAAAGGCAGGACTGGATGCTGCAATAGTTAACGCGCGCGAGATAGTCCCGTACTCTGAGATTGACCAAAAGGAGAGAAAGCTTGCAGAGAACCTAATCTTCAATACGAATCCAAATGCCCTAGCCGAAGTAATCTCGCATTTTGAAAAAGCAGGCACAAAAGTAACAGCTGAAAAGAAAGTTGAAATTGACCCTAGCTGGAGTGCAGGCAAGCGTTCCAATTTCAGAATAGTAAACAGGTTCAAAGATGGAATCGAAAACGATGTTGTTGCCGCAATTGCGGAAAAGATTTCACAGAAAAACATACTTGCAGAAAAAGACGGGCGACAGGTTTTGGATGCCCCAAAAGAGGTAACACATCCAGCTGCAATCCAGACATTAAATGACGATCTTCTTCCTGCAATGAAGGAAGTAGGCGACAAGTTCGGAGCAGGCGAGCTCATCTTGCCATTTGTCTTAAAATCCGCAGAGTGTATGAAGGCCGCAGTAGTAGAGCTTGAAAAATACCTGCTGAAGGAAGAAGGATCAAGCAAAGGAAAATTTGTTTTAGGTACAGTATACGGCGACGTTCATGACATTGGAAAAAATTTGGTAAAGACGATTTTTGAAAACAACGGATACACCGTTTATGATCTTGGAAAGCAAGTTCCCCTGCAGAAATTCATCGAAAAGATAAACGAGGTAAAGCCCGATGCTGTTGGCCTCTCAGCTCTTCTAGTCTCCACATCAAAGCAGATGCAGTATTTTGTAGAACATGCAAGACAGAACAACTTTGAGATCCCAATTTTGTGTGGCGGTGCCGCAATAAACTCCAACTATATCAACAGAATTGCAAAGGACGGCGGAATTTACAAGTCTGGCGTATTTTATTGCAAAACAATGTTTGAGGGCCTAAAAACAATGGACCGGCTAGTATCGCCAGAGCGCGACCAGCTAATCAGAGATTGGCACTCTAAGGTTGAAAAATGGCAGGAAACCAAGGTCGAAAAAGCAGAAGGACATCTTCCACACTCTGGAATAAAGCCAGTTTCGCCACCTATTGCGCCTGCCTTGGGCGCGCCAACTAGGCTCAGAGCGTCCGATATTGATTTAGAAGAGGCGTGGCAGCACCTATCAAAAAAGTCACTTTATGTTTTGTCATGGGGCCTTCGAGGAGCGGGCGTTGACTCGAATGCCGAAGGCGAAAAACTCCTCAAGGAATGGAAGAATAAAGTACTAGAGCAAAAACTCTTTGAGCCGCAAGCTGTGTATGGGTATTTTGTTTGTCATAATCAGAACGGAAAGCTAGTAGTTGATCATCCAAACGGACAGAAAGTCGTGTTTGATTTTCCCCGCTCCTCTCAAAGCAAACACCTCTGCCTGACTGATTATTTTGGAGAAAACGACATTGTCGCATTCCAGTCTGTTACGGTAGGACAAAAAGTCCAAGAAATAATTGACAAATGGAACAAAGAAGACAGGTATACAGATGCATACTATTTGCACGGCCTTGCAGTAGAGACTGCCGAGGCCCTAGCAGAGCTAGTAAATCTTCGAATCAAAAAGGAATTGGGCCTTGATGGTAAAAGAGGTCTAAGATACAGCTGGGGCTACCCAAGCTGCCCCGATGTGTCACAGCATCACCTAGTCTGGAAGCTGCTGGAGCCAGCAAAGTCCGGTATGACGCTAACAGAGGCTGGCCAGATAGTTCCAGAGCAGTCGACTGCAGCAATCATAGTACACCACCCCCAGGCCGAATATTTCGTTCTGTAATTATTTTCCGTTCGTTGTTTGGTTTGATATTATCTGATTGACTGCCTCGGTGAGCGCCTGCAAAATCCGAGTAAAGTTGTTAAAAACTCGAACGCCAAGTTTTTCATAATCAGTGCTTGCTTCTTCCAAGCCCTCAAGTGTATCATTCTCATAATCATCATAATTCTCAATTCCTTTGATTTCTGTCTCAGTAGACAATATGTCAAATTCATAGTCCGAATCATCGCCTAGCAATTTATCATATTGACCTGTATCGATGAGTGTTTTATTATGAATTTGAGGCTGGATTTTGTCATTTGCCGGAATTAGTGATGGCATAATCATTGTTGGGTTGCACAAATCCGAGTGCAAGTATGAAAGAAGGTCAACTGTGAATTCGGGCGGAATGTTTTGGTATGCCAAAGCAGGCCTGTACATTACTGCCTGTATGGGAAAGGGAAACCCGTCTTTGATCTGCACAAAGCTCTCCTTTGCCAGATAATATCCAATTTTGTGGGTGTCATATGTGATGTCATTTACTTGAACCGAGTCGACTTGGGTTAGTACGAGTTCTGTTTTTGTACCATCCTGCGAATCGACAACACCCCAGGACTTGCCCACTGCCAGAGTCTGTGGTTCAAACTTTGAAGCGTATTTTTTTATCCACCCAAGTGTTTTTTCAATTGAATCCGCATATGGGATGGTCGTCCCATCGGTTTTAATCTTAAAGGAATCTTCCAGAATCTGAAAAATCATATCGGC
>Ga0187892_10003088_pt1 | contig 31292 bp, 37 predicted proteins | sample MA1701073metaG_FD_139345 | JGI IMG/M metagenome (GOLD analysis project Ga0187892, IMG submission 139345) | Bio-ooze microbial communities from a basaltic lava cave in the Kipuka Kanohina Cave System on the Island of Hawaii, USA - MA170107-3 metaG ...
CGCGCTCCATTTCGCGGACAGCTTCAACGGGATGGATGATGTAGTGGAACATGTTGCAGGAGACCACCACGTCGAAGCTGCTGTCCGGCCACGGCAGCTCGTTTGCCCATCCGACCCGGAAGTCCACGCCGGGCCGCAGCTTTCCTTTCGCGACCTCCAGCATTTCCGGGACGGGATCCAGCCCGGCCAGTCGCGCTGACGGGTACTTCGCGGCAAGCCGCGCCAGCAGCTCGCCCGTGCCGCAGCCGACATCCAGCACCCGCTCCGTCCCTGCAAGGCGAAGCCGCCGCATCGTTTCCCGGGTCGTGGAGTCCACGTAGAAGGACCATTTCCGGTCATAGTCCTTCGCCGCCCGCGAATACTCGTCGACTACCGGGTCCAGGCTCACTCTTCCGGCAGAACCGGCCGCACGCGGTGGCCCATCGCCCACATCGCGTAGCCGGAAACGGCATAGCAGGTGACCAGCACGAACAGGACGAGCGACGGGCTCGAGGCGACGACCGAGATCGCCACCACGCAGGCGAGGATCACCCACAGCGGCACGCGCTTCTTCCAGTTGACTTCCTTGAAGCTCCAGAAGGGGACGTTGGACACCATGGTGACGCCGGCGAACACGGCGACCGCCCAGGTCACCCCGGCGAGCCACGCGTGCTCGCCCGGCTTGAAGCCGAAGTCCACCAGCGCCCAGATGAAGCCGGCCATCAGCGCCGCGCCCATGGGGCTCGGCATGCCCTGGAAGTAGCGCTTGTCGACCACCGCGATGTTGGCGTTGAAGCGCGCGAGGCGGATCCCGGCGCCGGCGCAATGGATGAAGGCGCCGATCCAGCCGGCGGTGCCGAGGTCCCTGAGGATCCAGGTGTAGGCGATCAGCGCCGGCGCGGCGCCGAAGGCGACCATGTCGGCGATCGAGTCGTACTGCGCGCCGAACTCGCTCTGGGTGTTGGTCCAGCGCGCCACGCGGCCGTCCATGCCGTCGAGCACCATGGCGACGAAGATCGCGATGCAGCCGATGTCGAAGCGGCCGTTGTACGCCTGCACGATGGCGAAGAAGCCGCAGAAGAGGACCCCGGTGGTGAAGAGATTGGGCAGCAGATAGATGCCGCGCCGGCGCAGGCCGATGGGCGGCGGCCGCGGGTCGCCGTTCTGGCCGTTTACTTCCGCGTCGTCGTCGGGGGCGTCAGCCATGCGAGCACGCTGCTCGCAGCGTACACCTTGTCGCCGATCGCCGCCTTCAGCTGGGCCGCCGGCGGCAGGTAGACGTCGACGCGCGAGCCGAAGCGGATGAAGCCGAAGCGCTGGCCGCGCTCGAGCTCGGCGCCGGCGCCGACATAGCACAGGATGCGCCGCGCGACCAGGCCGGCCACCTGCACGCAGGTCACGTCGTGGCCGTCGCGCGTGCGCAGCCAGAGCGCGTTGCGCTCGTTCGCGGCCGATGCCTTGTCGAGCGCCGCGTTGACGAACGCGCCCGGGAAGTACCAGCGCTCCTTCACCACGCCGTCGACGGGCGAGCGGTTCGAGTGCACGTTGAACACGTTCATGAACACGCTCACCTTGAGCGCGTCGCGCTTGACGTAGGGGTCCTGCGCCCGGGAGACCTCGACGATGCGCCCGTCGGCGGGCGAGAGCACCGCGCGCGGGTCGTCGGGCACCGCGCGCGGCGGGTCGCGGAAGAACTGCAGGATGAAGGCCGCGAGCAGCCAGAACGGAGCCGACCACCACCAGCCGAAAAGGAAACCGATCAATAGAGAAACTACCAGGGCAATGCCGACGAACAGCCACCCTTCCCGGGCGATGAGCGGATGCGGGTAATGCGGCGTCACGCTTACTTCTGCTCCTCCTTCAGACGGTCAGACCCCTGCTGCATCGCTTTGTTCACGTCGGTGGTGGCGCGATCGATGACTTTCTTGGGCTGTTGCCCGATCGCCTTCGACTGGTCTTCCGTACAGGCAACCAGCAGCAATACCAGGCTAATTCTTAGAAGTGTCGACAAGGCGGTTCCTCCGGATCCAGGGCATCATCTCGCGCAGCCGCGCGCCGACCTTCTCGATCGGCAGCTCGGCGGTCATGCGCCGGCGCGACAGCAGCGTCGGCGCCCCGGCGCGGTTCTCGAGCACGAACTCCTTGGCGTACTCGCCCGACTGGATGCGGCCGAGCACTTCCTTCATGCGCCGGCGCGTGCCCTCGTCGATGATCTTCGGGCCGGAGGTGTATTCGCCGTACTCGGCGTTGTTCGAGATCGAGTAGTTCATGGTGCCGATGCCGCCCTCGTACATCAGGTCGACGATGAGTTTCAGCTCGTGCAGGCACTCGAAGTACGCCATCTCGGGCGCGTAGCCCGCGTCGACCAGCGTGTCGAAGCCCGCCTTGACCAGCTCGACGCAGCCGCCGCACAGCACGGTCTGCTCGCCGAAGAGATCCGTTTCGGTCTCTTCCTTGAAGTTGGTCTCGATGATGCCGGCCTTGCCGCCGCCGATCGCCGCGGCATACGAGAGCGCGACGTCGCGCGCCTTCTTGGACGGATCGCGGTACACGGCGATCAGCATCGGCACGCCGCCGCCCGACGCGAAGGTCGAGCGCACCGTGTGGCCGGGCGCCTTGGGCGCGACCATCCAGACGTCGAGGTCGGCGCGCGGCTGGATCAGCCCGTAGTGGATGTTGAAGCCGTGCGCGAAGGCCAGGGACGCGCCCTTCTTGATATTGGGTTCAACAAATTCTTTGTAAATCAAAGCGTGATGCTCGTCAGGCAAAAGCACCATGACGATGTCGGCGCCCTTGATCGCCGCGCCCATCTCAGCGACCTTGACGCCCGCCTTCTTCGCCTTGTCCCAGGAAGCGCCGCCCTTGCGCAGCCCGACGGTCACCTTGATTCCCGATTCCTGCAAATTTTGAGCGTGGGCGTGGCCCTGCGAGCCGTAGCCGAGGATCGTGACCTTCTTGCCCTTGACGAGCGAAAGGTCGGCGTCCTTGTCGTAGTAAACCTTCATTGAGCCCCCGAAAAACTAGACCCGGAGAACCCGGTTGCCCCGCCCGATGCCGCTGGCCCCGGTTCTGACCGTCTCGATGATCGCGCCCTGGTCGAGCGCCTGGATGAAGGCGTCGAGCTTGGCGCCGTCGCCGGTGAGCTCGATGGTGTAGGTGTTGTCGGAGACGTCGATGATCCGGCCGCGGAAGATGTCGGCCATGCGCTTCATGTCCTCGCGCTCCTTCTGGCCGGCGCGCACCTTGATCAGCATCAGCTCGCGCTCGATGTGCTCGGCCTCCGACAGGTCGATCACCTTCACCACCTCGATCAGCTTGTTCAACTGCTTGGTGATCTGCTCGATCACGTCCTCCGAGCCGGTGGTGACGATGGTCATGCGCGACATCGAGGCGTCCTCGGTCGGCGCCACGGTGAGGGTCTCGATGTTGTAGCCGCGCGCCGAAAACAGACCCGAGATCCGGGAGAGCGCTCCGGCCTCGTTCTCGACGAGGACGGAGATGATGTGCCGGGTCACAAATCCTCGTAGAGGATCATCTCGGTGATCCCCTTGCCGCCGGGGATCATCGGGTACACGTTCTCGGTCTGGTCGGTGATGAAATCGAGGAACACGAGATCGCTTTTCGCGGCAAAGGCTTCGCGCAGGGCCCCTTCCACATCGGAAGGCTTTTCAACCAGCACCCCGCGGTGGCCGTAGCCCTCCGCGAGCTTGACGAAGTCGGGCAGCGCGTCCATGTACGACTCGGCGTAGCGGTTGCCGTGGAAGAACTGCTGCCACTGGCGCACCATGCCCATGTACCGGTTGTTCAGGTTGATGATCTTGACCGGCAGGCGGTACTGCTTGCAGGTCGAAAGCTCCTGCAGGCACATCATGATGCTCGACTCGCCGGTGACGCAGGCGACCGTGGCGCCGGGGTTGGCGAGCTGCACGCCCATCGCCGCGGGCAGGCCGAAGCCCATGGTGCCGAGGCCGCCGGAGTTGATCCAGCGCCGCGGCTCGTTGAACTTGTAGAACTGCGCCGCCCACATCTGGTGCTGGCCGACGTCGGAGGTGATGAAGGCCTCGCCCCGGGTGACCTCGTAGAGCTTCTCGAGCACGTACTGCGGCTTGATGATGCTCGACTTGCGGTCGTAGCGCAGGCAGTCCTTGGCGCGCCACTCGTCGATCTGCTTCCACCAGGGTTTGACGTCCTTGGTGCGGGCGCCCTTGAGCAGCTTGAGCAAGTCATCCAGAACGTCCGAGATGTTGCCGACGATCGGAATGTCGACCTTGACGCGCTTCGAGATCGACGACGGGTCGATGTCGATGTGGATGATCTTGCGCGGGTTCTGCGCGAAGTGCGCCGGGTTGCCGATCACGCGGTCGTCGAAGCGCGCCCCGATCGCGAGCAGCACGTCGCAGTGCTGCATCGCCATGTTGGCCTCGTAGGTGCCGTGCATGCCGAGCATGCCAAGGAACTGCTTGTCGGTGGCGGGGTAGGCACCCAGGCCCATCAGGGTATTGGTGCAGGGGAACCCGAGCTGCCTTACCAGTTCCCTCAACTGGGCGGAAGCGTTGGACAGCACGACGCCGCCGCCGGTGTACACCATCGGCCGCTCGGCCTCGAGCAGGAGCTGCACCGCCTTCTTGATCTGCCCGGCGTGCCCCTTGCGCACCGGGTTGTACGAGCGCATCTGCACGCTCTCGGGGTAGTCGAACTCGCAGGCGTGGGTGGTGATGTCCTTCGGGATGTCGACCAGCACCGGCCCGGGGCGCCCGGTGGTCGCGATGTGGAACGCCTTCTTCATCGTCGAGGCCAGGTCCCTGACATTCTTCACCAGGAAGTTGTGCTTCACGCACGGGCGCGTGATGCCGACCGTGTCGCATTCCTGGAACGCGTCCAGGCCGATGGCGTGGGTGGGCACCTGCCCCGTCAGCACGACCATCGGGATCGAGTCCATGTAGGCCGTGGCGATGCCGGTGACGGCGTTGGTCACGCCCGGCCCGGAGGTCACCAGGCAGACGCCGACTTTTTGCGAGGAGCGGGAGTAGCCGTCGGCGGCGTGCACCGCGCCCTGCTCGTGGCGCACCAGCACGTGCTTCACCTTGTCCTGCTTGAAGAGCTCGTCGTAGATGAACAGCACCGCCCCGCCGGGATAGCCGAAGACGTACTCGACGCCCTCCTCCTGGAGGCAGCGCACGACGATCTCGGCGCCGGTCAGCGTAGTTGTTTTTGCCCGGTCCATAAGTAAAGCATTGAAGAATAAAGGGTTGATGCAGTGCGGTCAAGGTGCGCTGCGGCGTCGCGCGCCGGCCTTTTGATACCATCTCGCGCCAACAACAGAGGATCCCCTGGCATCGCGAAGCGAGCTTTCCGCATTCCTGGAGAGCGTAGAAAAGCGCGCGTTCAAGCAGGCGGTGTTCGCCGTACGCGACGAGGAGGCTGCGCTCGACATCGTGCAGGACGCGATGCTGCGGCTTGCCGAGAAGTACGGGCACCTGCCGGCGGGCGAGCTGCCCGCGCTTTTCCACCGCATCGTGCAGAACGCGATCCGCGACTGGTACCGCCGCCAGAAGGTGCGCTCGCTGTGGACCACGCTGCTCTCCTCCCTCAATCCGAGCGAGGACGACGACCGCGACCCGCTCGAAAACCTTGACTCCGGCGCGCAAGAGAGCCCGGCGGCACAACTCGAGCAGGCTCAAGTGCTTGAAATAATTAGACAAGAGGTAAATCGCTTGCCGGAACGTCAACGGGAGGCTTTCATCCTGCGTTATTGGGAGGAACTGGACGTGGCCGAAACCGCGCAGCGAATGAACTGCTCGGAGGGCAGCGTGAAAACGCATTGCTCCCGGGCGGCGCATGCTTTGCAAAGGGCGCTCACCGCACGCGGGGTCACGCTGGAAATAAAATCATGAACGAAATGCAATTGCGTCAGCTCCTGAATCAGGGAATCACCGTCCGGCCTGAAGTCGCGGCGCGCCTGGCGCAAGCCCGCGAGCAGGCGCTCGCGCGGCAGCGCCCCGAGCCGGCGCCGGTCCTTGCCTGGGCCGACAACGTGGTCGGCGGCCTCGGCGGCTGGGGCGGCCTCGCGCTGCGGGTGCTGCTGCCGCTCGTGCTGCTGGTCGCCAGCGGCGCGGCGATCTACACCTGGCAGCAGAACCAGCGCGCGGCCGAGCTCGAGGAGATCGACTCGCTGCTGCTCACCGACGACCTGCCGATCGACGCCTACCTCGACCGCGGGTTCCAGAGCTGGCTCAAGCGCCGCGCCGCGGAGCAATGAGAGCGGCCTGGCTCCTGCTCGCGCTCGTCTTCGCCGCCGGGGCGGCCGCCGAGCCCCCGGTCGACGTGCCGCGCAAGCCCGCGCCCAAGAAAGTCGCCGCCAAGGCCAAGGCCCAGGTCCGCCCGGCCTGGGCCGAGCTCACCGCGGACCAGCAGAAGGTCCTCGCGCCGCTGAAGGCCGACTGGGAAAGCCTCGAGCCCGAGCGCCGGCACAAGTGGATCGGCATCGCCAAGCGCTATCCAGCCATGACCGTGCAGAGCCAGGAACGCGTGCAGCGGCGCATGCAGGCGTGGTCCAGGCTCTCGCCGGAACAGCGCCGGCAGGCTCGCGAGACCTACAAGCAGATCGTCAAGGTGCCGCCCGAGAAGCGCGGCAACCTGCGCGAGCAGTGGGCCGAGTACCAGACGCTCTCGCCGCAGGAGCGCGCGGCCCCGGCGCCGGAGCCGCGCAGGAAAAAGTGAGCCGGTGAGCGCGCCCGGCTTGCCGCGGCGGCTCGCATCCATGGTCTACGAAGCGGTCCTGCTGTTCGCGGTCGCCTTCTTCGCCGCGTGGCTGTTCTTCTTCGCGAGCGGCGGGCGCGACGCCACCTCCGGCTGGCTGCGCTACGCGCTGCAGCTCTTCATCCTCGCCATCTTCGCCGCCTACTTCCTGTGGTGCTGGCTGCGCGGCGGGCAGACCCTCGCGATGAAGGCCTGGGGCATCCGTCTGGTGGACGTCACGCCGGAGAGGGCGCTGCTGCGTCTCGTGCTGGCAACGCTGCTGCTGCCGGCCTCGATCGCGTGGGCGTTCTTTGACCGCGACCGGCAGTTCCTGCACGACCGCCTCGCCGGCACGCGGCTGGTGCTCGTCGCAGAACGCCGTGCCGCGCCGAGCGCCTAAACGCGAGCCCGCTTCACCATGAATTTGGCTCTTGCGCGGTCGCCTGGATTCGATCGCCGAGCAGAAACTTCTGCGAGCGCGGGAACTTCTCGACCGTCGGCACGAGCCACAGCAGGAAGCGGTAGAGCGCCTCGAGCGCCGGGCCGGTCTTGCGTGCCGCAGAGTCCGCCATTCAGATTTCCGCCGCGCCTTGCGGCGCGGCGGCAAGAGTCAAGGAGTCAAAGATACAAGGGCCTAGTTTGTCCTGGCGACGCGCAGGCCGTTGATGTGGCCGATGATCCGGAGGGTCAGTTGGCGCGACTGGCGGAGCGCAGGGACCGCGGATCGTCGTTCCAAGAGCCGCCACGCAGCACGCGCCGGCCACAGTTGCCGCTCGTCCGTGCGCTCCCATCGCCCGGCGCTCCGGTGTAGTCCTCATTCCAGCAGTCCTCCACCCATTCGCGCACGTTGCCGTGCAGGTCGTACAAGCCGAAGGCGTTCGGCGCATAGCTTCCAACGGCGACCTTCTTGCCTTGCTTCGCCCCCGTCGGGCTGCCCGCGTACGAGTAGTTGGCCTGCTGCGGCGAGACGCTGGCGCCGAAAGAGAAAGCCGTGGTCGTGCCGGCACGCGCGACGTATTCCCACTCCGCCTCGGAGAGGAGGCGATAGGTCTTGCCGGTCTTGCGGGAGAGCCAAGCGACGTATTCCTTCGCATCGTTCCACGACACTTGGAACACCGGCCGCCTGCCGCGGCCCCCACCCGCATCACTTGGATTGTGGCTGCAGCCGCCTTCGCGCACGCACGCATCCCATTCGTCGAAGGTGACTTCGTACCGTCCGGCGGCGAAGGAGCGCGAGATGGTGACCTGGTGCTGCGGGCCTTCATAGAACGCGCGCATCGGTTCGGAATCGGGCGAGCCCATGGTGAAGCTGCCGGCCGGGATCATCACCATCTCGGGGCACACGTCGCAGTCGCGGAAGCTCCTGCCGGGCCGCGCCGCCGGTGCGGGGACGGCGGACTGGATGGACGCCAGCTTTTCTTCCGCGACCTTGGCGAGCCTCGCCTGCTCGGCCGCCTTCTCGGCAGCGGCGCGCGCGTTCGCTTCTTCGGCCGCTTTTTCTTCGGCGACCTTGACGAGCCTCGCTTTCTCGCTCGCCTTCTTCTCCGCTGCGGCGCGGTCTGCCAGCTGCTTCTCCGCCACGGCCTTCACAGCCGCGAATCGCGCGGCTTCGGCCTTTTCCTGGGCCGCTTTTTCCGCTGCCTGTTTCTCGCTGAGCTGTTTCTCTTTCGCCGCCTTCTCCGCGGCGGCTTGCTCGGCTGCGGCCTTTTCAGCCTGCGCTTTTTCGTCGGCTGCTTTTGCGGCCGCGAGCTTCCCGGCGGCGGCCCTTTCTTCGGCGACAGCTTTTCCGGCGTCGCCGGCAGTCTTGGCGATGGGACCGTCTGGGGGCGTCTGCTTCCACGCGAACCACGCACCGGCGCCCAGCACCACGACTGCGACGCCGATGAGCAGCGGGGCAACGAGCGCCGGCCTCCTCTTCGCGGTTCGCTCGTGAGATGGCGGGACTTTTTCGCCGGGTTCGGCGGCTTGCGGCGCCCCGCGCAGGCTGGAGAGCTTGTGCTGCGCGAGCTTAGCGTAGATGCCGTTCGGGAACTGCTCGAGGTAGAGCTCGAAGCCGCGGGCCTCGGCTCCATCCTTGATCGAGCGCCAGAACTCGACGTCGGCGTCATGAACGCTCGTGGCCGCCGCGGCGGCGCGAGGCTTGCCCGGAGCCTGCACGACCGTGGCGGCCTCGTCGGCGCTCTTGCCTTCGAGCGCCTGCCTGAGCGCGGCGCCGAGCAACCTGGCGGACTGGTAACGCTGCTCGGGCTGCTTGGCAAGCGCCCTGGCGACCACGGCATCGAAGAGAGGGCTGATCGCCGTGTCGATCATCGAGGGAAGCGCTGGCTCGTCCTGCATGATCTTCTTGGCGATGGTCCAGGCGCCCGCGCCCGTGAAGGGCATCTCGCCGGTGAGGAACTGGTAGAGGATGATGCCTGCGGAGAAGACGTCGCTCCGCGCGTCGGCGGGGCGGCCGGTGATCTGCTCGGGCGACATGTAGGCGGGCGTGCCGACCATGGTGCCCGCCTGCGTCATGGGCGAGGCGCCCGGGTCCTGCACGCGCGCCACGCCGAAGTCGGTGAGCTTCGCGCGCATCTCCGGGTCGAGCATGACGTTCCCGGGCTTGACGTCGCGGTGGATGATGCCGCCGCGGTGCGCGAAGTCGAGCGCGTCGCACAGCTCGCACATGACGCGCACCGCTTCCCTCAGGTCGAAGCGCTCGTTCTTGTCGAAGAAGCTCTTCAGGTCCCGGCCCTTGACGAACTCCATGACGAGGTAGGCAACGTCGCCCTCCTCGCCGAAGTCGTGCACCTGCACGATGTGCGGATGCGTGAGCCGTCCGAGCGCCTGCGCCTCGCGCTCGAAGCGCGCCGAGTAGTCCCTGGCGGTGTGGTCGTCGAGGTGACTCTTCAGGATGGTCTTGATGGCGACCCGACGGCCCAGGCGCGGATCGAAGCCCTCGTAGACGACGCCCATCGCGCCGCGGCCGAGCACGCGCTCAATGCGGTAGCGGCCGAGGGACTTCGGCTCAGACGCCGCCATGCTTCGTTCCCGCGCCACGTTTCACTGCGCGCCTCCCGACGACGAGCGAATCGTCCTTACATGGTCGCGCTTTGCCGCCCGAGGACGATCAGGGGGAACGCCGAGTCCGGCCTGACGCTGCGGCATTGCGCTTTAACGAGGGTCCAGTGCTGCGGATCTGCTGGATCGATTCTCGTATCGCTTCGGCCATTCTGAGCTTCTCCGGCCAGGAAAGGGCCTTGCGGCTTCTCTGCCACGCCGCCTGTCTTTCAAGCAGCCTCTTCGCCTCATCCATCAAGGAACCTCGCTTCAAACCGCCTCCAAGCATCCGCTAACCGGTGACGTTGCGCAACCAATGCAATCTCCGCCCGGCTAACGCTTCCCGATTCCAGCAACGCGAGGATGCGCGCGAAGTCCTTGGGCCTGCCGACGCTGAGGGCGATGACCGCAAGGTGGTCGGCGCGTACGACGCGAAAGGGCACATCTTCGAAGAGAGGGTTGTCCGCCTGTTGCAAAGCCTCGATCGTCAGCTCGTTGAACACTGGCACGAACTGGACCGGCCAGGCCCCGACCCGTATGGCCTCACCCTCCGGCCGATATCCCTTTCGAGAACAGAACTCGTAGATGGCGCTGAGCACATCCAGCCGCTCGGCCGATGGAACGGCGACCAGCACATCGGCATCCAGCGTCGCGACGGGCTCCGTGTAACGCATCTGAGCCGCGGCGCCGAAAAGCGCGTAGTCCGAGATCACGCCCGCTGCGCGCATATCGTTCAGCAGCCGGGCCAAATCTTTCACCTTCTTTCCACCCACCACATCATCAGGATCGCCGCGGTGAGGAACGCGGCGCTCGGCACCACCGCGGCGGACAGCGGCGGCCAGTTCTGCAGCAGGCCGATGTGGGAGAACAGGCTGTTCAGCATGTGGAAGAAGATGCCGAGCATGATGCCGAGGAACACCTTCAGGCCGACCATGCCGGCGCGCGCCTGCATGTAGGCGAACGGCAGCGCGAGCGCCATCATCACCAGCGCCGCCGCCGGGTAGAGGACCTTCTTCCACAGCGCGATCTCGTAGCGCTCGGTCTTCTGCCGGTTGCCGGCGAGGTGCTCGATGTACTTGTGCAGCGCCCAGGCCGACATGCGCTCGGGGCGCACGATCAGCGCGTCGAGCATGTCCGGGCTGACGCGCGAGCGCCATTCCAGGAACGGCTGGCGCTCGATGCGCGGGCCCTGGGGGGTGAACTGCGTGCGCGCCACGCCGTGCAGGTGCCAGACGCCCCTGCCCGCGTACTCGGCGCGCTCGGCGAGGGTGATCCGGCTCAGCCGGTAGTCGGAATCGAAATCGTAGATGCGCACGCCCGAGAGCAGGTTGGTCTGGCGCGCCTCGCGCACGTTGATGAACGAGCCCTCGTCCTTGAACCAGAGCCCCGACTGCAGGTCCTGGCCGATCATCGAGCTCATGGCGCGCAGCTTGACCTTCTGCGCCTGCTCCTCGCACCAGGGCGCCACCCACTCGCCGATCACGAAGGTGAGCACCACGAAGGCGAGCCCGATCTTGACGAGCGCGTAGGCGGCGCGGCGCGGCGAGAGCCCCGAGGCGCGCATCACCGTGTACTCGGAGTTGCTGGCGAGGTGCGCGAGCACGTAGAGCGTGCCGATCAGCACCACTACCGGGAACAGCTCGTAGGCGTGCGTCGGCATCGACAGCAGCACGTAGGTGAACACCTCGCGCAGGTGGTATTCGACCTTGCCGAGGTCCGCGAGCTCCCGGATCAGGTCGAAGAAAGCGAACAGGCCGAGGAAGCCGAGCATGACGAACGCGGTCGCGCCGTAGATCTGGCGTGCCAGGTAGCGCTCGAGGGTGCGGATTCTCAAGGCGTTACTTTCCCAGCCTGAGGCGGATCAGCTGCATGCGCTGCGCGAACATGAAGATGAGCAGCGCGATCATGCCGGCGTGCACCAGCCACGAGCCGACGCCGAAGTCCATGCGCCCCTGCGCCACGCGCGCCTGGCTCACGCTGAGCAGGTTCGAGTACACGATGTAGGTGAGCAGCGCGAACAGCAGGTTCGCCGAGCGCCCGGCGCGCGGGTTGACGAAGCTCATCGGGATCGCGAGCAGCACCAGCACCAGCGCCGAGATCGGGATGCCGACGCGCCACAGCAGCTCGCCGAGGTTCTGGTTGGTCGGGCTCATCAGCAGCGCCCAGGTGGGCAGGTTCTTGTGCGTCGGCGCCACTTCCTTGCCCTCCTTCAGCTCGATGCGCGCCGCGTAGCGGTCGAACTCGGTGACCCGGTACTCGGGGTCGCCGGGCGCGCCCTCGTAGCGCCGGCCCTGCGTGAGCACGATGAAGCGGTCGCCGTTGGGCGCGGTCTCGGTGTGCCCGCTGCGGCTCATGCTGACGCCGCTGCGGCTGCCGTCGGTCGAGGCGACGAAGATGTTCTGCACCGCGCTCGAGTCGCCCGACACCGACTCGACGAAGAACACGCGCTGGCGGTTGGAGGTCTCGCCGAACACGCCCGGGCTGACGCGCGACACGTCGTCGCGCGCCTCCAGGCGCGTGGTGTACTGCGCCGCCATCTGCGCCGCCCAAGGCGAGATGAACAGCGACAGCGCGGCGATCACCGCGATCTGCGGCAGCGCGAACAGGAGCACCGGCTTCAGCCACGCGGTGAGCGGCTGGCCGGCGCCGAACCAGATCACCATCTCGGAGTCGCGCCAGCTGCGCGTCATGGTGAGCAGCACCGAGATGAACATGGTGAGCGACAGCAGCACCGGCAGCGCGCCGAGCGCGAAGAAGCCGAGGAACGCGAACACCGCGTCGGACGGAAACTTGCCGCCCGCGGCCTGGCCGAGCAGGCGGATCAGGCGCGTGGTGAGCGCGATCGCGAACAGCGTCATGAAGACCGCGCCGGCGAGGCCGGCGAACTCTCGGAGCAGCGCCCGCTGGAAGATCATGCGATACTTTCGGCCCGTGGAATTTAGCATAAAGACGCTCTCGCCCGAGACGGCGAAGACGGGCTGCGTGGTGGTCGGTGTGTATCAGGGCGGCGAGCTGACCGCGGCCGCGCGCCGCCTCGATCAGAGCTCCAAGGGCGCGCTCAAGAAAGCGCGCCGCGACCTCTCCGGCAAGACCGGCTCGACGCTGCTGCTGCGCTCCGTTCCCGGCGTCGCCGCCGAGCGCGTGCTGCTGGTCGGACTGGGCGAAAAATCGGGCGCGGAAGCTTCCTATCGCGACGCGGTGCGCGCCGCGGCCAACGCGCTGAAGGAGCTCGACACCAAGGACGCGGCGCTGTTCCTGGTCGACGCCAAGGTGGGCACGCGCGCGGTGAGCTGGAACGTGCGCCAGGCGGTGCTCGGCGTACGCGACGCCTTCTACCGCTTCGACCAGCTCAAGACGCAGAAGAAGCCGCCGGCCCCCGCGCTCGGGCACGTGACTCTTCCGCTTTCGAACAACCAGAAACTCCAGGATGCCCTGGCGGAAGCGGTCGCCACCGCCGACGGCGCCGCGCTCGCGCGCACGCTCGGCAACCTGCCGGCGAACATCTGCACCCCGGCCTACCTCGCCGACGAGGCGAGGAAGCTCTCGCGCGAGTTCAAGCTCGAGCTGGAGGTGCTCGAGCGCAAGGACATGGAGAAGCTCGGCATGGGCGCGCTGCTCTCGGTGGCGCGGGCATCGCATCAGCCGCCCAAGCTGATAATTCTCAAGTATTCGGGGGCTGCAAAAAAAGGGCGAAAACCCCTGGCCCTGGTCGGCAAGGGCATCACCTTCGACACCGGCGGCATCTCGCTCAAGCCCGCGGGCGAGATGGACGAGATGAAGTTCGACATGTCGGGCGCGGCCTCGGTGCTCGGCACGATCAGGGCGCTGGCCGCGATGCGCGCGCCGGTCAGCGTGGTCGGCGTGATCCCGGCGTGCGAGAACATGCCCGGGGGCGCCGCCAGCAAGCCCGGCGACGTGGTCACCACGCTCTCCGGGCAGACGGTCGAGATCCTGAATACCGACGCCGAGGGGCGGCTGATCCTGTGCGACGCGCTTTCCTACGCGGAGCGCTTCAAGCCCGACGCGGTGGTCGACATCGCGACGCTCACCGGCGCGATCGTGATCGCGCTCGGCCACGTGGCCACGGGCCTGTTCGCCAACGACGCGAAGCTCGCCGAGGAGATCCGCGCCGCGGCCGACGACGCCTGGGACCGCGTGTGGCAGATGCCGCTGTGGGAGGACTACCAGGAGCAGCTGCGCTCGAACTTCGCCGACATGGCGAACATCGGCGGCCGCCCCGCGGGCAGCGTCACGGCCGCATCGTTCCTGGCGCGCTTCACGCGCAAGCTGCGCTGGGCGCACCTCGACATCGCCGGCACGGCGTGGAAGAGCGGCCGCGACAAGGGCTCCACCGGCCGGCCGGTGCCGCTGCTGGTCCGCTTCGCCTTGCGGCACGCGAGCAAGAAGTGACGAGTATCGACTTCTACTTCAACGCGGAAGACCGGCTGCAGGTCGCCTGCCGCCTCGCCGGCAAGGCGGCAAGAGCGAGCCAGCGCATGCTGATCTACGCCCCGGACGCCGACACCGCGGCGCGCATCGACAGGATGCTCTGGACCTGGCCGGCGATCGGCTTCGTGCCGCACTGCCCGGTGCACGCGCCTATCGCGGCCGAGACTCCGATTCTCATTTCGTCGGCAGAGGAAATGCCATCCGGGTGCGAGCTGCTGCTCAACCTGGGAAGCGATTGCCCGCCGCACTTCGAGCGCTTCGCCCGGCTGCTCGAGCTGGTGGGGATGGACGAGGACGACAAGCAGGCAGGGCGCAACCGCTACCGCTTCTACCGCGAGCGCGGCTACAAGCTCGCGAGCCACGACCTCGCGCAGGACCAGAGCCATGAGTGAGAAGGACGCCGCGGGCATCCCGGTGCTCACCGAGGTGGTGAGCGAGGAGCGCTCGCCGCGGCGCGCGGTCGAAGGCCCGGCGCTCGAGGCGCTGGCGCGCGAGCTCGAGCGCGCGGTGCTCGAGCGCCTCGGCCCCGAGATCGACCGCCTGATCGAGGAGCGCATCGCACGCACGCTGAATTCCGCGCTCGGCAAGGAGCTCGACGGCATGCGCGGCCAGCTCACCGTGAGCGTCACCCAGATGGTGCGCGAGGCGGTGGCGGCCTCGGTCGCGCGCGCCCTGGCCTCTCCCGACACCAAGTAGTGCTCGAGAAGAGCTTCAACCCGGCGGGGATCGAGGAGCGCTGGTACCAGCGTTGGGAAGCGGCCGGCTATTTCCGCCACAAGGATCACGCCACGCCCGCGTACTGCATCCAGCTGCCGCCGCCGAACGTCACCGGCACGCTGCACATGGGGCACGCGTTCCAGCAGACCCTGATGGACGCGCTCATCCGCTACCACCGCATGCGCGGCGACAACACCAACTGGGTGGCCGGCACCGACCACGCCGGCATCGCCACCCAGATCGTGGTCGAGCGCCAGCTCGAGGAGCAGAGCAAGACCCGCCACGACCTCGGGCGCGAGAAGTTCGTCGAGCGCGTGTGGCAGTGGAAGCAGCAATCCGGGTCGACCATCACGCGCCAGATGCGCCGCCTCGGCGCCTCGGCGAACTGGACCTACGCCGACACCGAAGGGCAGACTTCGGGCTACTTCACGATGGACGCGAAGATGTCGCGCGCCGTGGCGGAGGTGTTCGTCCAGCTCTATGAGCAGGGCCTGATCTACCGCGGCAAGCGCCTGGTCAACTGGGACCCGGTGCTCGGCACCGCCGTTTCCGACCTCGAAGTCGACACCGAGGAGGAAGGCGGGAAGATCTGGGAGATCCGCTATCCCCTCGAGGACGGTAGCGGCTCGATCAGCGTGGCGACGGTGCGCCCCGAGACCATGCTAGGAGACGTAGCGGTCGCAGTAAATCCGAAGGACAGCAGGTACTCAAAACTGATCGGAAAGAAAGTAGTCCTGCCATTGGCCAAGCGGCCAATTCCCATCATTGCCGATGACTACGTGGACCCCGAGTTTGGGACTGGCGCGCTCAAGGTAACCCCGGGCCACGATTTCAACGATTACCAAGTATGGGAGCGTCACAAGCACGAAATCCCCACCGCTGGTCTCCCGAGCGGCGGTCTTATTGGAATTCTTAAGCTAGATGGTCGGATTAAGGACAAGCCGCTCGATGACTTTCTAGGTTCTAGATTCCAAGCTGCAGCAAGAGGCGGTGTGAGGCATCTTTCGCGCGATGGCATCACTGGCGCGGCTACTGTGGACGTGCTTCCCAAGAAGTATCAAGGACTGGATCGTTTCGAGGCCCGCAAGCAAGTAGTCTCTGACTTGAAGTCGGATGGTCTGTTGGTTTCCGAAAAGCCGTACAAGCTGCGTGTCCCGCGCTCGGGAAGAACCGGCGTCATTGTCGAGCCGATGCTCACCGACCAGTGGTTCGTGGAGATGGAATCGCTAGCGAAGAAGGGGCTAGAGGTCGTCGCCAAAGGCGAAGTGAAATTCATCCCCGAGCACTGGACCAAGACCTATAACGAATGGCTCAACAACATCCAGGACTGGTGTATCTCGCGCCAGCTCTGGTGGGGACACCAGATTCCCGCTTGGTACGACGATCAGGGCAACTACTATGTCGCCCGTTCCGAGCAAGAGGCACGTGAGCAAGCCAAGGCCAAAAGCTATGAAGGCGAACTGGATAGGGACAAGGATGTCTTGGACACCTGGTTCTCGTCCGCACTGGTGCCGTTCTCCTCGCTCGGCTGGCCGGAGAAGACCAAGGACCTCGAGACTTTCCTGCCCTCGTCGGTGCTGGTGACCGGGTTCGACATCATTTTCTTCTGGGTGGCGCGCATGGTGATGATGACCACGCACTTCACGGGCAAGGTGCCGTTCCGCCACGTCTACATCAACGCCATCGTGCGCGACGCCGAGGGCGAGAAGATGTCGAAGTCCAAGGGCAACACGCTCGACCCGCTCGACCTCATTGACGGCATCAGCTTCGACGAGCTGCTGAGGAAATCCACGGTTGGGCTGCTCAGGGCCGAGCACAAGCAGAAGATCGAAAGCTATGTGCGCGCGCACTTCCCGGATGGTATTCCCGCCTTCGGCGCCGACGCGCTGCGCTTCACCTTCGCTTCGCTCGCGAGCTTCGCGCGCACGCTCAACTTCGACCTGCGCCGCTGTGAGGGCTACCGCAACTTCTGCAACAAGCTGTGGAACGCCACGCGCTTCGTCCTCATGAACACCGAGGGCAAGGACTGCGGGCTGGACGAGAACGCGCCGGTCGAGCTGTCGGAATGGGACCGCTGGATCATCAGCAGGTTGCAGAAAACCGAAGCCGAGGTCGCGCAGGCTTTCGACGAGTATCGCTTCGACAATGCCGCGAATGCGATCTACCAGTTCGTATGGGACGAGTATTGCGACTGGTACGTTGAGATTGCGAAGAGCCAGCTCGCCAACGGCACCGAAGCGGCGCAACGCAGAACCCGCCGCACACTGCTGCGCGTGCTTGAAACGGCGCTGCGCCTTGCGCACCCAGTCATCCCATTCATCACGGAGGAGCTATGGCAGAAGGTGGCGCCGCTCGCCGGCAAGAAGGGCGAGACCATCATGCTGCAGCCATACCCCAAATCACAGCCCGAGAAAATCGATGAAGCCGCCGAAGGGATGGTTGCCATCGCGAAGCGGACCATCAACGCTGCCCGGAGTCTTGCCAGCGATTCAAATGTCCATTCCTATAGATACGCCACCTTCCTGATTTCAGGCGAACCGAACAACGCAACGCGGACTGCCGCCATCACCTTTCTCCGAAATTCACAGTTTGTTGTCGGTCAGTTGCCGAAGTCAGACGCTCCTGTGACGCATGTCGATCCTCATAGCGTGATGCTCAAGATTGAATTGGACGCAGCGGCAGAGCGAGTACGAATCACCAAGGAACTCGCAAACCTAGAGGATCAGATGACAAGAGCGAAGGCGAAGCTCGCCAACGCCGCGTTCGTCGAGAAGGCGCCCGCCAAGGTGGTGGAGCAGGAGCGCGCACGCCTTGCCGCCTTCGAGGACTCCCTTGCCAAACTCAAGGACCAACTTCGGAAGGTGGGCGCGTGAACCGACTTCTGCTGATCGTGCTGGCGCCGCTGCTGCTATGGGGGTGTGCGGCCACCGGACCGGCTTTCAAGCCCGCGGCGGCTCCGAAAGACGACCAGGTGCTGCTCTACGTCTACTGGCCCGAGACCAGCGCGTTCGGGATGAGGACCGCCACCATCGGGCTCGACGGCACGCCGATCGCCGAGCTCGGCTACAAGGGGTATACCGTGCTGTACACGGCGCCGGGCCCGCACCGCATCACGCAGCTGTTCAAGCCGTGGCCCGGGGACGCCACGGAGGTCAAGCGGGAGCTGTCGATCAGCTTGAACACTCAGCCGGGAAGAATCTACTTCGTCGAGTTCCGTACCAGCACGGCACCCGCGCCCGGGGGAACGAGGATCCAATGGGCGCTGGGCGCGGTCTCGGAGGCGAAGGGCACACAGGGCATCGCCGAGTGCAGGTATCAGCCTCCCCTGGCCAAATAGCGCCTAGTAGCGCCGCGAGCCCTTGCCGGCGAAGGGCGGCTTGCGCCCGACCAGGCTCTCGAGGAGCTCGAGCTCGGCGTCGCTGTGGTTCTGCACCGGCGCCGGCACGACCATGCGCGGCGCGCCGCGCGCCATGATGTAGCGCGGCTGCTCGTGGTGCGTGGTGCGCACCGTCTCGCGCGCCGCGGGATCGTCGACCGGCTCGAGCACCGCTTCGCCGTAGCAGGTGCAGACGTAGGTGCGGCCCGGCTCGGCCTCGAGATAGACGGCGGTGCCCCGGATGCCGACGGTGGCGGTCGGCGTGCGAACTTCCAGCTGCTGCCTGGGCGCGAATACCGCCAGCAGCGCACCGGTCACGAGCCGCAGGCCGCCCTGCACGAGGGAAACGGTCGAGCTCTGGCGCAGCAGCATCGCGTCCTGGTTCACTACGAAGGCGATCTCGCCGCCCTTCGCCGCGGCCACGGTGTCGCCGGCGCGCACCGCCATGCCCTGCTTCGCCCGCTGGCCGTTGATCGTGGCGGCGCCGCGCACGCGGGCGACGCCCTGCCGCACGCCGCCCTGCGCCAGCGCGTCCCTGACGAGAAGCAGCGTCGCCGCGCCCATGAGCAAGTCGCGCCGGTTCATGTGAGTGCTCTGCGACAGCGTTCTATCACGTAATCCTGGTGCGCTTCCAGGCCGATCCACAGCGGCAGGCGCACCAGGCGGCCGCTCATCGAGTCGGTGACGTCCATTTGGCCGCTGGCGCGGCCGAAGCGGCCGCCCGCCGGCGAGCTGTGAAGCGGCACGTAGTGGAACACCGCGTGCACGCCGTCGCGGCGCAGCGTCTCGATGAACTCCTGCCGCGCCTCGGGGCCGGCAAGCAGCAGGAAGTAGCCGTGCGCGTTGTGCGAGGCATCGCGCGGCACGATCGGCCGGCGCAGCAGGCCGTCGCGCTCGAGATCGGCGAAAGCCTCGTGGTACCGGGTCCACATCGCCATGCGCCGCCGGTTGATCTCCTGGGCCTCCTCGAGCTGCGCCCAGAGGAACGCGGCGAGGATGTCGCTCGGCAGGAAGGAGGAGCCGAGGTCGACCCAGGTGTACTTGTCGACCTCGCCGCGCAGGAACGCGCCGCGGTTGGTGCCCTTCTCGCGCGCGATCTCGGCGCGCGCCGCGAGCTCGGGCGCGTTGATCAGAAGCGCGCCGCCCTCGCCCGAGATCACGTTCTTGGTCTCGTGGAAGCTGAGCGCCGCGAGATGGCCGAAGCTGCCGAGCGGCCGCCCCTGCCAGGCGGCGCCGAGCGCCTGCGCCGCGTCCTCGATCAGCAGCAGGCCGCGGCGCTCGGCGAGCCCGCGGATCGCGGCGATCTCGCAGGCGATGCCGGCATAGTGGATCACCGCGATCGCCCGGGTGCGCGGGGTGATCGCCGCCTCGATGCGCGACTCGTCGATGTTCAGCGTGTCCGCGCGGATGTCGACGAACACCGGCACCCCGCCGCGCAGCGCGAACGCGTTCGCGGTGGAGACGAAAGTGAACGACGGCATGATCACCTCGTCGCCGCGCCCGATGCCGGCGAGGAGCGCGCTCATCTCGAGCGCCGCGGTGCACGAGTGCGTGAGCAGCGCCTTGCGGCAGCCGGTAGCGCGCGCGAGCCACTCGCTGCAGCGCCGGGTGAACGACCCGTCGCCCGAGAGATGGTGCGCCTCGTGCGCCTGCCTGATGTAGCCGAGCTCGCGCCCCGTCAGGTAGGGCTTATTGAACGGGATCCACATCGGCTTTTTGCGCCACCACGAGCAGCGAGCCGCCGAAGGGAAAGCGCGCCCCCAGGCGAATCAGCATTCTTTCAAAAAGCAATATGGAACCGAGGGCGATGTTCGCCACCGGCCCGACGTCGAGCTCGGCCTGCGGATCGTAGGTCGCGTCGACCGCGCGCCGCCGCCGGCGCGAGGCCCACATCAGCGGGAAGAGGAGCGACACGAACGAGGTCACGCGAAGCGGCCTGAAACCCGCCGCGGCCACTCGCGCGAGGATCTCGCTCCGGCGGTAGCGGCGCACATGCCTCGCGTACTCGTCGGCCGCGCTCCAGAGCGAAGGATGCTGCGGCACCGTGAGGACGAGGCCGCCGCCGCGGCGCACCGCGAGATGGCACTGCGCGAGCACCGCGGCGTCGTCCGGGATGTGCTCGAGCACGTCGAAGCAGCCGATGACGTCGAACTCGTCGCGGAACGGGATGCGCGCCGCGTCCATCTGCACCAGCCGCGCGCGCCGGATCCTCTCGGCTGCGCGCTCGAGCCCCGCGACGTGGATCTCGCTGCCGAGCGCGCTCGCCGCGGGAAACGCCGCCTCCACCGCCCGCAGCACGCAGCCGGTCCCGCAGCCGACCTCGAGGTAGCTCGAGAGCCGCGGGAAGTGGCGCCGGAGCGCCCAGACGATCAGCCGGTTGCGCGAGCGGAACCAGTAGTTGCGCTCCTCGAGCGCCGCGATCTTGGCGAAGGCCGCCGCGGGATAGGCGCCGCCCGAGTACGCCGCCTGCGGCGCGAGCAGGAGCACGCCGCCTGCGCTCGGCGGGCGGTGGCCGCAGCGGCCGCAGGCCCAGTCCGGCGCGTTCACCGGCTCGGAGCACACGGGACAGAGCTTCATCCCTGGCTGCCGAGGGCGACCCCGCCGACGATGAGCGCGACGCCCGCGATCTTGGGCCAGGTGAGCGGCTCGCCGAAGATCCACGCGCCCAGGAACAGCACCAGTACGAACGACAGGCTGACGAAGGGATAGGCGTGGCTCAGGTCGAGCTTGACCATCGCCAGCATCCACGACAGCGCAGCGGCGAAGGCCGCAGCGAGCGCGCTCAGGACCCAGGGGTTGAGCAGCAGCGAGAGCAGGAACGCCGTCCGCTCCGCCGGGTCGGCGAGCCGCGCGGCGTTGCCGACCTGCCACTTGATCACCAGCTGCCCGTACACCGTCAGCAGCACCGTTGCCGCCACATAGACGTAGCTCATGCGTTTCTTTCGTCGTTGACCCGCTTGTCGATGACATACAGGGGACGGCCCTTCACCTGCTCGAAGATCTTGCCGATGTACAGGCCGGTGACCCCGGTGCTCATGATGATGAAGCCGCCGAGGACGAGCAGCAGCACCGCGAGGCTGGTCCACCCCGGCGGCGGCGTGCGCGAGAAGTAGAGGTAGACCAGGTACGCGGCGAGCGCCGCGCCCGCGCTCGACACGAGGAAGCCGATGTACACGATCCAGCGCAGTACGGTGGTGGTCTGGAACACGATGCCGTTGAGCGCGTGGCGCAGCAGCGCGCGCAACGAGTACGAGCTCGCGCCGCTGTGCCGCTCCGCGTGCTCGTACTCGATTGCTACGGTGTCGAAGCCCAGCCAGTAGAGGATGAAGAGATAGTGCCGGTCGCGGTCCTGGAAGCGCAGGTAGGCGTCGATCACCGGCCGCGACACGACGCTGAAGGCGCCAAATTCGCCGTCGAAGCGGCGGTTGCTGATCGCGGCCAAGGCGCGCCAGTACAGCGCCGAAGCCAGGCGCCGCAGCGCCGACTGGCGCTTGCGTTTGCGGCGCGCGAGCACGATGTCGTGGCCCTCGAGCGCCTTGCGGTAGAGCTGCGGCAGCGCCTCGGGCGGGTCCTGCAGGTCGCAGTCCATCACTACCGCGCGCGCGCCGCGGCATTCGGCGAGACCGGCGGTGATTGCGGCGTGCTGGCCGAAGTTGCGGCTCAGGCGGATGCCGCGCACTCGGCGGTCGGCGGCGCCCAACCGCGTAATTACCTGCCACGCGCCGTCGGGCGCGCAGTCGTCGACCAGCAGGATCTCGTAGCTCTGGGTCAGGCTGCGCAGCACCACCGTCAGCCGGCGGTGCAGCGTCTCCAGGCAGTCGGCGCAGCCGTAAACCGGGACCACGACACTGAGCTCCATGGCCTAACCCTGTCCCGCCCGGTAAAGCCGCTCGTCGGCGGTGCGGTAGTACTCGTCCAGGCTTGTCACGACTCGAGTGTAGTAGCCGAGGAGCTGCTGCGAGCGCGCCGGCAGCCGGGTGACGACGTCGTCGCCCAGCGCGCGCACGTAGTCGATCTGCTGCTTCACGTAGGAGCGCGTGAACTGGTGGTTGATCGCCAGCCGGTCTTTGCCCGAGGCGTTGCGCCCGGCGCAGTGCCATAGCGTGGAATCGAATGCGATCATCGCCCCGGCGCGGCATTCGACGCAGACCTTCCCGCTCTCGAGCGTGCGCTCGTCGGGCCGCGCCCGCTGCTGCGTGCGCGGCACCACCCAGGTGCCGCCGTTCGAGGCGTCGAAGTCGTCGAGCGCGAACAGCGCGTTGACCGACATCGGGTAGCCGTTCAGCACGCGCGGGAAGTCCTGGTGGAAGCGGCGCTGGAACACGTCCCCGCCCCGGTCCGGCGGCAGGATGAAGCCGTTCTGCAGGTGCAGGATCGCGGTCGGCGCGAGCTGCCGGTCGACGAGCGCGAGCAGCTCGGGAATCTCGAGCAGGCGCAGGAAGACCGGCTCGAACCTCATCATCAGGCGCAGCACGCCGACCTCGCCGGCGCGCGCCAGGCGCGCGGCGCCGATCTCGGCCAGGATGCGCTCCTGCACCCGGTACATGGCGGCGCGTAGCGGCGGCATCTCCGCCGGCGCGAGCACCCCCTCGACCACGCAGTAGCCCTCGCGCGCGAGCGCCGCCTCGCACGCGGCGAGCCAGCCGCGGTCCGCCCTGCAGTCAGTCCGCATCGAGCACCGCCAGCCCGAACCCCGTGCTTCCGTAGCCGTTGCCGTTGTAGAGCATGTAGCGCCGTCCCGCGTGATCGAACACATGGGGATACTCGATCGACTCCGAGTCCCAGCCCGATTCCGAAACCGTGATGCCCGCGCGCGCATCGTCGCGCACCCAGCGGCGGCCGTCCGCGGACTCGGCGTAGCCGATGCGATACGCCGCGCCACGGTACGAGAACCACATCCGGTAGCGGCCTCCCTCCTTCAGCACGCAGGGCCGCGACAGCGCGAACTCGCCGTCGCCGCGGAACCCGAGCGCCGTCTCCCCGTCGCGCGCCCACGCGATCCCGTCGCGCGATGCGGCGCATTTTATGACATGGGTCATGTCGTCGCGCCCCGGCCCCCAGCCGAGGTTGGAGCCGTACCACATCGTCCAGCCGTCGTCGGCGCGCACCACCCAAGGATAGGAGAGCGAGTGCGGGTCGGCCGCGCTCAGGTCGACGACCGGCGCGGCGCGCTTCTCGAACGGCGCCCTGGCGTCGCGGCTCACCGCGAGGCCGATGCGGTTGCGCCACGGCACGTCGGCGCCGAGCTGCCAGCCGACGTAGTAGAGGAACCGCCGGCCATCGCCAGCCGGGACAAGGGAGCCCATCGAGGTGCCGCTCTCGTCGAAGGCGCCTGCCGCCCCCGGCCCGATGACCGGGCGCTCGGCGCGCGCGAGGATCTCGCGAGGCTTGCGCAGGTCGATCTCGACCCAGCCGATGCTCGAGCGGTCGCGCTCGTCGCGGCCGCCGAAATAGACGCGGAACCGGTCGCCGCCACGATGCTCGGCCACGGGATTGGCGGCGTGGCTGCGCATCCAGGGCAGATCGCGGTCGGGCTGGAAGATGTGCCCGAGCTTGCGCCATCTCACGGCGCGGCCTAGAGCTTGCGCAGGCGGTGGCTCGGCACCCTGGAGAGCTCCGAGCCGCTCGCCGCGACCACGCCGTCGTCGGGCACGTCCGCGAGGACCAGCGATCCGGCGCCGATCACGCTGCGCGCGCCGATTTTCACGTGGTCCCGTACGGTGGAATTGACGCCGAGGAAGGCGTTATCGCCGACCACCACGCCACCCGAGATCACCACGTGCGAGGTGATGAAGCAGTTCGCGCCGATGCGCGCGTGATGGCCGATATGGTTGCCGCTCCAGAGCGTGACGTTGTCGCCGATCGTCGCGAACGGCTGGAGCGTGTTGTCCTCGAGGATGAAGCAGTTCTCGCCCGGCTTGAACCCTGGCCACACGGTCGCCTTGCTGCTCAGGTAGGTGGCGAGCGCATAGCCCCCCGCCTTCGCGTCGGCGCACTTTTGCGCGCGCACGGCGTTCACCTTGGCGTAGCTCATGGCGACGAAGACGTCATGGTTCGCGGCCGGAAAGCGCCGCTGCGCTTCCTCGAAGGCGACGACCGGCAGGCCGCAGAAATTGCTGTCCTTCAGGTAGGCGGCGTCGACGGTGAAGGCAGCCACCTCGCGGCGCACGTCGTGGGTGAAGTAGAAGTGCGCGACTTCCGCGATGTCTCCCGCGCCGAAGATGACGAGCGGCTTCACCCTTTCCTCACCAGGATGGTGAACTCGTAGAGCCCGTAGTCGTGCAGCAGCGCCACGTTGCTCGAGAAGCGCTTCTTGCAGTGGTCGAAGAGCTCGCAGGGGTCGGCGTAGTAGAGGTAGTCCTGCATCCTTTCCGCGTCCGAGTACTTCGTGAGGCAGTTGAAGGCGAACCCGCGGCGGCTGCCGGCATCGAACCGCGTCAGGGTTTCGATGATGTGGCCATGCCAGTCGGCATCGCTTGCCGACAGCCTGACGCTGAAAATCCCGGACGCCACGGTGTAGTCCGCGGCGCGGTCGGCGCGCTCGCCGGCGAGGAAACGGCAGCCGCGCCGTCCGCGGTGCAGCTCCTCCCCCTTCGCGACCATCGCCGGCGAAATGTCCACGCCCAGATAGTCGCACTCCTTGCCGCGCCCCGACAGGTAGTCGTAGAACGCGCCGTAGCCGCAGCCGATGTCGTTCAGGCTGAAGCTGGCGTCCGCCTCGCATACGCGCGCGACCTGCGCGAAGCGGGTCTGCTGCGACTCGATGCTGTTCCAGTCCACGCCCTGCGGCGAGGCGCCGTGGCGCTCGAGCTTGTCGGTGTAGTAGCGCGCGATCTCCGCGAGCGCGCTCATGCGAAGGTCTTCATGTAGCGCGGCGCATCCGGCCCGGTGTTGAACAGCAGGTCGAGAATGCTCACGCCGTGCTCGAAGCTTCCGAAGCGCTGCGGGTACTCCGGGTAGCCCTCGTAATCGAAATAGCTCAAGGCGATGCCGGCTTCCTCGAAGAGCTGCGGCTCGATGTATTCGCGCGCCCTCGGCCCCGACAGGTAATGCGTGGCGCCGGCGCGCTTGCACAGCGCGACCAGGCCCGCGGTCTTGCCTTCGGTCAGCGGCCGGTAGTCCATCGACCAGGAGAGCTGCGTGGTGATGCCGAGGACGCCGCACACCGCGGCGATGAAGCGCCGGTTCACCTCGCTCAGCGCGGCTTCCCGGTTCTCGAGGTACAGCGGCTCGAACACCGGGCGGTACAGGGCAAAGCAGGGCGCCTTGGAATAGTTGTGCTGGAGCGTCGACCAGTGCTTCGTGCCCCAGTCGGCGTCGCTGATGCGCGTGTCGCAGATCCTCTGCAGGTAGCGCCCTTTCACGCTCACCGGGATGGTGAGCCATTCCACGCCGCGCGGCGTCTTGATCTGGTTGCGGTTGCGCCAGTCGCGGCGCGTGAACTGCATGTCGTCGTAGAGGATGAACTCGTCGACGGCGTTGATCAGGTCGAAATACCCCTTCCACGGGATGTAGCTCGACTGCACGATGGCAACTGCCTTAGGCGAGGGCGTACCCGGCGCTCTCCGGCTCGGTCGGCCAGGAGTGGTCGAACTGCCAGCCGTGCTGCGCCTCGAGCCGCAGGCGGAACGCCTGCTCGAGCTCGCTCGAGGGCGTGGCCACGCAGCTGCCGGGGAAGCGCATCAGGAAGCTCGACGCGATCACCGCGCACTCGCCGAGCGCAGCCGCGCGGCTCTGCGCGATGTCGCGGCCGTGGAGGACGAGCTCGCCGTCGAGATACGCCGGCACGCCGAATTGCCGGTAGGTGGCGACGGCGGCGGCGAGACCCCAGGACAGCCAGCGCCGCGTGCGCCCGGGGGCGAACTTGAGCGGCGCGACCAACGCGAACGGGTAGCGCGCCGCTTCCTCGCCCCACAGCAGCACCGGCGCCGCGGCGCGCGGCTGCGCCGCGGCGAGCGCCGCGCAGGCGGCGTCGAATTCCCTCTGCCCGACCGCGCCGAGGCGGATCCAGCGCGCCTTCACTTCTTCCTCATGAAGAAGGTGAACTCGCGGTTCACCTCGTCGTGCGACAAGAGCTCGTGCCCCGTCTGGCGCGAGAAGGTCTGGAAGTCCTTCACTGCGCCAGGGTCGGTGGCGAGCACCTTGAGCACCTGGCCCGAGGCCAGAGCGCTCAAAGCCTTCTTGGTGCGCAGGATCGGCAGCGGGCAGTTGAGCCCGCGCGCGTCGAGTTCCTTGTCGAAGTTCATGAAGTTATTATGCCGCATGGACGAATCGGCTCCCCCCGCCGAATCCGCCGCCGCGCCCGCCGCGGCGGCCGGCTGGCTGGTGACGATCACGCTGCTGCCGATCGAGGATCCGGCGGCGCGGATGCGGGTGCTGCGCACGCTGGAATCGCTCGGAGCCGCGGTGATGCGCGAGGGCGTCTACCTCCTGCCCGACACGCCGGGCAACCGCCAGTCGCTCGAGGCGCTGACCGACTACATCGTGAAGGTGTCCGGGACCGCGCACGTGATGCAGGTGAGCGCCACATCGGCCGCGCAGCAGGCGACGTTCGCGCGCCTGTTCGACCGCTCGGCGCGCTACGAGGAGCTGATCAAGACCGTCGAGAGCCTGCGCGTCGGCTTCGGGCACTCCGACCCGAGCGCGATCTCGCGCGTGGTGCACAAGCAGCGGCGCGAGTTCGAGAGCATCGCGGCGCTCGACTTCTTCCCCACCGAGGCGCGCGAGCGCGCGCAGCAGACGCTCGCCAGGGCGGACACCGAGGTGCGCAAGCTCCTCTTCCCGACCCAGTCGCAGCCCTCGTTCAAGCCCGGCGAGACGATGCTCGGCCGCACCTGGGCTTCGCGCAAGCCGCTGTGGGCCGACCGGCTCGCGTGCGCGTGGCTGATCCGGCGATTCGTCGACCCCGAGGCGACGGTGGTGTGGCTCGAGCGCAGCGAGGCGGCGCCCGCGGGCGCGATCAGCTTCGGCTACGAGGGCGCGAACCTCGCCAACAGCGAGGCGCGCGTCACCTACGAGGAGATCCTCGCCAAGCTCGACCTGGCGCGCAACGCCGCGCTGGTCAAGATCGGCAGCATCGTGCACTTCCTGGAAGTGCGCGGCGCCCCGGTCGCCGAGGCCGCCGGCGTACAAACTTTGCTCCAGGGCGCGCAGCGCCGCTCGGCCAACGAGGGCGAGCTCCTCGCCGAGGCCGAGAAGACCTTCGACCTGCTGTACGAGGCGTACTACCAGCCGCCGAAAGAGTAGCGCGAGGGAAACTCTGAAAAGCGGCGAATGGTCGTCCCCGACTAGAACACTCGGGGATGACGTTCCCCGCGAAGGCGGGGAACCATTTGAGTTAACCTTTGGCGACGCCTGGAAGGATCTCTCGGCCGAAATTTTCTGAATGGGTCCCCGCCTTCGCGGGGACGACTTCTTCAGACCTTTCTAACGACTTCTTCAGACCTTCCCTCTAGCGCTTGTCCTTGAGCTCCTGCGCGTGCTGCGCGCGCAGCTCCTTCAGGCGCGCGTCGACCACCGAGAGCTGGTAGAAGTCGCCGTCGCCCGCGCTGCGCGCCAATTGGAGCTGCTCGATCGCCGCCGGCAGGCTGCCCTGCAGCGCGTACGCCTCGGCCTGCGACTGGTGCTGGAGCGCGCGCTTGCCGAGCACCGCGTAGGTCCTCGCCTGGAGCTGGTGCAGGCGCGCGTCGCGCGGATAGACGCGCAGCGAATCGCTGAGCAGGCCGAGCGCCTGCGAATTGCGTCCCGCCTCGTGCAGCGCGTCGGCGTGCGCATAGAGCAGCGGCCTGGAGTGCGGCTGGCGCGCGTGCGCCTCGCTGAGCAGCGCCGCGGCGCCGGCGCGGTCGCCGAGCGCCTGCTTCACGCGCGCGGCGAGCGTGTCGATCATCGGCCCGGCGCCGCCGGCGGCGCGCAGCCGCTGCACCTCGGCGTCGGCCTCCTTCGCGCGCCGGTCGCGCAGCAGCGCCGCGGCCAGCCCGTAGCGCGCGGCCGCCTCGCTGGCGTAGCGCCGCTCGCGCACCGACGACTCGAAATAGACCACCGTGTCGCGCGCCTCGCCCGACTCGGCGCGCAGCTTCGCGCGCACCAGGTGGAACTCCGGGCTGTCGAGGTGCTGCTTGTACGGCAGGCTGGCGGCGCGGTTCTGCGAGTCCGCGATGCGCTCGACCGTCACCGGGTGGGTGCGCAGGTAGCCCGGCACGGTGGAGTCGTCGGTGACGCGCATGCCGCGCTGCATCTTCTCGAAGAACGCTCCCATGGCGTGCACGTCGAAGCCTGCCCCCTCGAGGGCCTGAAAGCCGATGCGGTCGGCCTCGCGCTCGAAGTCGCGCGAGTACGCGAGCTGGGTCTGGACCGTGCCCGCGGTGGCCGCGGCGACGGCGCCGCTCGCGAGGTCCGGCCGCGAGCGCCCGAGCAGGATCGCCGCCGCGATCGCCGCCAGGACCGGGAGCTGCATCTGCTGCTGCTGGCCGAGCATGCGCGCGATATGGCGCTGGGTGACGTGCGCGATCTCGTGCGCCAGCACCGAGGCGACCTCGGACTCGGTCTCCGCCGCGGTGAGCAGCCCGGTGTGCACCCCGACGAAGCCGCCCGGCAGCGCGAAGGCGTTGATGGTGTGGTCGCGCATCGCGAAGAACTCGAAATCCATGCGCGCGCCGGGCGAGGTGCGGACCAGCCGCGCGCCGAGGCTGCCGAGATAGTCCGCGATCTCGGGGTCGTCGAGATAGGTCGGGTCGCGGAAGCGGATGTCGCGCATGATGCTCTCGCCGATGCGGCGCTCGACCTGGGGCGACAGGCCGGCGTCGCCCCCGCCGCCGAGGTCGGGCAGCGGCTGGCCGAAGGCCGGCGAAGCCAGAACGAGGAGAACCAGCAAAAACCGCATCTGTTTATGATAGCGCCGGGATGCGCACTAGACCGTTGACCCATTTCGACGCCAAGGGTTCTGCCCACATGGTCGACGTGGGAAAAAAGCCCGCCACCCACCGCGTGGCGGTCGCCTCCGGCCGCATCGCGATGCGCCCGGCGACGTTCCGCCTGGTCGCGGCGGGCAGGGCGAAAAAGGGCGACGTGCTCGGCGTCGCGCGCATCGCCGCGGTGCAGGCCGCGAAGCGCGCCGCCGAGCTGATCCCCCTCGCGCACCCGATTGCGCTCACCCGGGTTTCGGTTGAGTTTGAACTGCAGAAAAAGACCGCTTCGGTGACGATTCTCGCCCGCGTCGAGTGCCTTGGGCAGACCGGCGTCGAGATGGAGGCGCTCACCGCCGCGGCGGTCGGGCTGCTCACCATCTACGACATGGTGAAGGCGGTCGACCGCGGCATGACGCTCACCGACCTGCGCCTCGAGGAAAAACACGGAGGAAAGTCAGGGGTATTTCGCCGCAACGCAAGATAAAATACGCGCCATGACAAGAAGATCGCTCCTCGTACTGCTCGGCGCGCTGCTCGCCAAGCCGCTCGCGGCCCTGGCTGCGTGGAATGAAACCGCCTTCGGCGCGAAAAGCACCGCGGATGCGCTGAAAGGCCTCGGCGCCGCGAGCCCGGTGCCGAGCGCCGACATCGTGATCGAGGTGCCGCAGATCGCCGAGAACGGCGCGGTGGTGCCGATCGAGGTCTCGAGCAACATCCCCGGCACCACCTCGCTCGCGGTGCTGATCGACAAGAATCCCTTCCCGCTCGCCGGCAGGTTCGAGCTCAAGGAAGGCGCCCTGCCCTTCGTCAAGCTCAACGTGAAGATGGGCGAGACCTCCGACGTGCGGGTGGTCGCCGTCGCCGGCGGCAGGCACTACGCGGCGACGCGGGAAATCAAGGTCACCATCGGCGGGTGCGGAGGCTGACATGGCGGTCGGACCGATGAAGATGCGCGCAACCATCGCCGGGGGCAACACCGACGTGCGCGTGCTGATGACACATCCGATGACCACGGCGCAGATGAAGGAAGGCCTGCACCACATCAAGAACGTGGTCGTGAAGCAGAACGGCAGGACCGTGGTCGAGGCCGAGATCAGCCAGGCCATCTCGCGCAACCCGGTGTTCTTCTTCCGCCTCAAGGGCGGCGCGAAAGGCGACAAGATCGAAGTGAGCTGGCTCGACAACAAGGGCGACACCAACAAGATCGAGTCCGCGGTCGCATGAAGTTGATCAGGCTGGCGGCGGCGGGTGCAGTCCTTGTATGCGCACCCCTCTTTGCCCAGGACACGAAGAAGGAAATCCAGAAATACCAGCAGATGATCGCCGAGGGCTCGCCCGTGGAGCTGTTCGAGCTCGAGGGCGAGGCGCTCTGGAAGAAGCCGCAGGGTCCCAACAAGGTCTCGCTCGAGAAATGCGACCTCGGCCAGGGGCCGGGCGTGCTGAAGGGCGCCTACGCCCGCCTGCCGCGCTACTTCAAGGACGCCGACCGGGTGATGGACCTGGAGGCGCGCCTGCTCCACTGCATGGCGACGCTGCAGGGGCGCAGCCGCGACGAGGCCACCAGGCGGGTGTTCGGCAACGAGAACCAGCCCTCCGAGATGGAATACCTGTCGGCCTATGTCGCCAGCCACTCGCGCGGCGTCAGGCTCGCCGCGGGGACGGCGCACCCGAAGGAGAAGGAATCCTACGAGCTCGGCAGGGCGCTGTTCTTCCACCGCGCCGGCGCCTGGGACATGTCGTGCGCGAGCTGCCACGGCGAGGCCGACAAGCGGATCCGCATGCAGGACCTGCCGGTGCTGTACAAGCGCGAGTTCGCGCGCCCCATCATGGCCACCTGGCCGGCGTACCGTGTGTCCAACAGCCAGTTCAAGACCATGCAGTGGCGCATCAACGACTGCTACCGGCAGATGCGCTACCCCGAGCCGATCTTCGCCTCCGACGCGACCATAGCGCTCACCACCTTCCTCACCGTGACCGCCGCGGGCGAGCCCTACCGCGGCCCGGGCACCAAGAGATGAAACGGATCGTGCCCTGGTTGCTCACGGTTTGGCCGATTCTCGCCATGCCGCAAACCCCTTCCGATGTGCAGA
>Ga0187892_10003089_pt1 | contig 31282 bp, 22 predicted proteins | sample MA1701073metaG_FD_139345 | JGI IMG/M metagenome (GOLD analysis project Ga0187892, IMG submission 139345) | Bio-ooze microbial communities from a basaltic lava cave in the Kipuka Kanohina Cave System on the Island of Hawaii, USA - MA170107-3 metaG ...
CCTTTGCGCCGGGAGAGGGGCGAAGCCCCTCTCCGCGGGCGGGGTGAGGCCGCCAGGCTCTGCCTGGCGGCCGAGGGGGGGCGCGAAGCCCCCCCTGCACATAGGCCAGAGGCTGTGAGTCGACAGACTCACAGCCTCCGAGGTCGGGTACCGGGCGCTAGACCGGCGCGCGCGCCTTACCCCTTCGGCTCGGACGCCGGCTCCGGCGCGGCGTCGGGGGTCGTCGTCGCCTCGGGCTCGGCGGCGGGGGCGGTGGCCGTCTCCGGCGCGGCGTCGGCCGGCGGCTCCGTCGCTTCCTCGAGGACCTCCAGGACCTCGTCCGCCGCCGTCGCCTCCTCCGCCTTCGCCTTCCGGGCCCGCGGGACCACGAGCGCGGGCGTCAAGGCGAGGACCGGCACGGTCGCGAGCCGGACGACCATCTCCGTCGTCCCCGCGAGGAGGGAGCGCGGGAAGCGGTGCGGGCCGTGCGACGCCATGCAGATGAGGTCGGCGCCCAGGTCCTCGGCGGCGGCCGCGATCCAGGACTCCGTCGGGCCCGTGTGCACGACCCACTCGACGGGCGGGCGCGGGCCCTTCTTGACCACGACCTTCCAGCCGATCGGCAGGTGGGCGGCGGGCGGGCGCTCGAGCTGCGACTCGGGGAAGAGCGGGCCCTTCGCCCGGAGCTTCCGCGCCTCGTCGCCGTCGCGCGCGACGCGGAGGACGGCGAGCGAGGCGTCGTGGTGGCGGCAGAAGGCGATCGCGAACGGCAGGGCGGCGCGCGAGTGGGCGGTCCCGTCGGTCGGGACGAGCACCTTGCGGATGGCCGCCGGGCGCGGCGCCGTCCGGTCGGGCAGCGCCTTCAGGCAGAGGACCGGGACCGGCGAGCGCCGCACGGCCGTCTCGGCCACGCTCCCGAGGATGTTGCGGGCGAGCCCCGTGCGCCCGTGCGTGCCCATGACGACGAGGTGCGGCTTCAGCTCGCGCGTGAGGCGCTCGATCGCGGCGACGGCGCTGCCGTCGACGACGCGCCGCTCGCAGCGGAAGTCCGAGCCGGCGTGGCGGTCGACGAACTGGCCGAGGTCGGCGACCACGTGGCGGCGCAGGTTGGCGTGGAGGTCCAGGACCTCGCTCGCCGCCCCGAGGTCGACCGAGGCCGTGTCGAGGGCGTGGACGACGGTGACGCGGGCGTCGCGCGCGATCGGCTTCTCGCCCTCGCGCAGCCCGAGCGCGTAGGCGAGGGCCGCGCTCGAGTGCGGCGAGAGGTCGACCGGGACGAGGATCTCCTGGAACATGGCCGGCATCGTAGGCCGACTACTTGCCGCTGTCCAGCATCCGCCTGAGCCCCGCCCCGAGCGGAGGGTCGCGCTCCTCGAGCCAGCGGATGTCGGGCTCGGCCGCCTCGGCGGACGCGCGGTCGCCGCGCTCGAGGAGCGCGCGGGCGCGGACCCGGCGCGCGCCGAACTCGATCGACCCGCCGGCGACGAGGGGCCCGAGCCGCGGCCCGAGGAGGACCTCGGCGTCGCGGAGCGCCTCCTCGTAGCGCTCGAGCGCCGTCAGCGCGGATGCCCGGTTGTACAGGGCCTGCGGGTGGAGCGGATCGCGGGCGAGGACGGCGCCGAAGTCGTCGACGGCGCCCGCGAAGTCGGCCGGCCGCAGGTCCTTCCTTATGAAGCCGCGCAGGAGGCGCGCGTCCGGGCGGTCCGGCTCGAGGGCGAGGACGGCGTCGACGAGGGCGAGCGCCCCCTCGCGATCGCTCGCCCGGTAGCGCTCGAACGCCTGCTGGAGCCTCTCGGGCGCGCGCGCGACCTCGTCGGCGCGGCGGCGGATGGCATCGGCCTCCGCCGTCGTCCGCCGGGCGGTCGCCTCCCGCTCCTCGGCCCGCCGGCGCGCCTCGCGACCCTTGTGCCAGGCGACGATCCCGGCGACGGCCAGGGCGAGCGCGAGCGCCGAGACCGCGATCGCCAGCCGGTGCCGGCGCGCGCGGCGCAGGGCGAGGCGGAGGACGGTCGGGCGGGTCGCCAGGACCGGCTCGCCGCGGCGCAGGCGGGCGACGTCGTCGGCGAAGGCGGCCGCGTCCGGGTAGCGGCGCTCCGCCGGCTTCTCGAGCGCCCGGAGGACGACGGCGTCCACGTCGACCGCGAGCCCCGGCCGGACGGCGCTCGGCGGCCGCGGCTCCTCCTCGGCCACGCGGCGCGCGACCTCGAGCGCCGACTCGCCCTCGAAGGGCCGCTCGCCGGTCGCGACCTCGTAGAGGACGGCCCCGAGCGCGAACACGTCGCTCCGGGCGTCGGCGCGCGCCGCCTCGCCGCGGACCTGCTCGGGCGACATGTAGGCGGGCGTCCCGCACGACTCGCCCGTCCTCGTCAAGCGCGTCGCCGAGGCCAGGTCGCGGGCGAGCCCGAAGTCCGTCACGTGCGGCCGCCCGTCCCCGTCGAGGAGGACGTTTCCGGGCTTCAGGTCGCGGTGGATGACGCCGGCCGCGTGGGCCGCGGCCACGGCGCGGGCGACGCCCTCGACGATGGTCAGCCCCTCCTCGAGCGGGAGCGGCGCCCCGCCCGCGCGCGCCCGCTCGAGCCGCGCCTCGAGCGACTCGCCCTCGACGAGCGGCATGGCGATCCAGGCCGCGCCGTCCTGGTCGCCCCGGTCGACGACGCCGACGATGCCCGGGTGGTCGAGCCGCGCCAGGATCCGGGCCTCGCGGTCGAAGCGGTCGCGCTCCTCGCGGGCGGCGAGCGCCCCGCCCTGGAGCACCTTCAGCGCGACCGCCGGCGCCGACGCGGCCCCGCCGGCCCCGGCGCCGGCGCCGTCGGCGGGCGCCGCCCGGCGCGCCCGGTAGACGACGGCCATCCCGCCGCGCCCCAGCTCGCCCTCGACCTCGTACGGACCGAGCCGGCGGGGCGGCGATGGGGCGGATGCGGGCGCCGGCCCCGGCGAGGACACGAGGCCGCGGCGGCGAAGCTCGTCGAGCGCGTCGTCGGAACCCATGGGTAGAACTCGGGCGCGGTGCCCCTGCGGGCCCGGGCTCCTGTGTCCCCCTTTCAAACCGTACGTGCCGTTTTCCGCATACGGCTCACCGACAGTCTTCTCATGCTGCGATTCGCTCTCCAGGATAACGGATGGTCCCGATCCATCGGTGGAGTCCGAGGCCCTGAAGTCGGTTCCAGGTCCACTTCTTCGCGTCGACGGGCTTCGCACGGTCGCCACCCCGCCGGCCGAGCAGCCGGAGGAGTCGTCGGCGCACGAACGAGTCGACCTGCTGGAACTTCATCGACGCGTTGCCCGTCCGCAAGTAGTTGGCCTCGGGCAGCTCGTGCGGGTCCGACGACTTGAGCGCCTAGCCGGAAGCCCCGGCGTCGAGGGCGGCCCGGGAGAACGCCGGCTCCAGGTGCTGGAAGAGGATCGCGCACGCCGTCCTCATCCCCGCGTCCCGGACCCTTCGCGCCACCTCGACACCCGTCATCTTCGGATCCCGATGTCCAGGACGGCGACATCGGGACGCATGGCCTCGATCCGCCGCAGCGCCTCGTCGCCGTCCGAGACATCCCCTATCACCTCCAGGTCCGGCTCGCCCTTGAGCAGCGCCACGAGCCCCGCCCGCATCACCACGTGGTCGTCGGCGACGAGCACGGTGATCCGCTTCACGGCGCGGGCTCTCCCTCGGCCGGGACGACGACGCGGATGCGCGTCCCGCGCCCCGGCGCCGACTCGAGCGCGAACGTGCCGCCGAGCCAGGCGGCGCGCTCGCGCATGCCGATCAGGCCGATCCCGCCGCCCGCGCCCGCGCGGGCCGCGCCCGGATCGAAGCCGCGCCCGTCGTCCTCGACCTCGAGGCGGACCGCGCCGCCGGCCGGCTCCGACACGAGCGTGACGCGCGCCCGCCTCGCTTGCGCGTGGCGCACGATGTTCGCCAGCGCCGCCTGGGCGACCCGGTAGAGCTGGATGGCCGCGGCCGGCGCCGGCGCGAGGTCGGGAGGATCGATCCGGAGCTCGACCTCGAGGTTCCGGCCCGAGACGCTCTCGATCAGGTCGCGCAGCGCCTCCGCGAGCCCGAGCCGGTCGAGCGCCGCGGGCCTCAGGTCCCGGGCGAGGCGGCGCAGGTCCTGGAGGAGGGCTTCGACGAGCGCGCCCATGCTCTCCAGCTCCGTCGACACGGCCGCCTCGCCCGCTCGGCGCCGCAGCTCGTGAAGCCTGAGCCCCAGGACCGGGAGCACCTGACCCGCGCCGTCGTGGAGCGCGAGGGCGAGGCGGCGGCGCTCCTCCTCCTGGCTCCGCACGACGGCCTCGCCGAGCCGCCGGATCTCGGCATCGGCCCGGCGCTGTGCCTCGAGGCCCTCGACGTTCTCGAGCGCCGCGCCCGCAAGCGTCGCCACGAACTCGGCCAGGCGCTCCTCCTCCTCGCCGAAGAGGCCGCCGACGTGCCGGTGGGTCACGTAGACGCACGCCGCGGCGTGGCCGTGGACGACGATCGGCGCGCAGAGCGCCGAGCGGACGGAGTCGAGCACTGCGCTGTCGGGAGCCTCCGCGTCCGGTCCCTCGGCGAGCACGACGGGATGGCCCGCCTCGAGGGCGCGCCGCACGAGCGTGGCGCTCAGAGGGTGTGAAACTCTCAGCTTCACACCCTCTTCGCTCGTCGTCTGCGGGGGGGACGGCCTCGCGGCCCCCCCGAACTCCCCCTGCTCCGGGCCGGGCAGGGAACTACGCTCGGGACTCGGTCCCGAGCGCCCCGGCCCTCCGCTCGGGTCGGCGGGCGTCTCGCCGGTCGCGATCACGAGGCAGCGCTCCGCGCGCAGCAGCTTCTGCGCCGCCTCGCGGACCGCCGCGAAGACCGCCTCGCGCGTGAGCGCCGAGGCGATGGCGCGGCCCGCCTCGAGGAGCGTCGCGAAGCGGTCGGAGAGCGAGAGCGTGGCGGGCGCCGTCCCCTCGCCCTCTTCCGGCGCCTGCACCTCGTTCGCCCCGACCGCCTCGAGCTCCCGCCGCCCCACCGTCCGGTCCTCGGCGGCGCCCCGCCACCCGAGGGGGAGCCCGACCTCGCCGCGCGCGAGGAGCGTCCGCGCCCGCTCGTAGAGCGCGCCCTGGCGCTCGGCGGCGGCCAGGCTCTCGCCGAGGAGCCGCCGCGCGCGCCGCTCGCGCCCACGCGCCGCAGCGACGAGCCCGGCCTCGCGCAGCGCCTGCGGGAGGTTGTTGCGGAACTTCCGCGCGAGCTTGAGGCCTCGCCGGGCCGCGCGCGCGGCGCGACGCAGGAGCTCGCGCCGCCGGCGCGGGGCGTGGGCCGGGGCCCGCGCCGCCTCAGCTCGCAGCGCGCTGGCCAGCCAGACCGGGATCGGCACGAAGAAGTCCATCGGCACGCCGGTCTCGCGCAGGATCCGGTCGGCCTCCTCGAAGGCTCGAGCCGCCTCCCCCGTGCGCCCCTCGGCGAGCATCCACAGGCCCTTCGCGAGCAGCGCCGCCTGCTCGGCGATGACGTGGTCCTTGGGCCGCGCGACCTCGGCCTGGACGAAGGCCTCGGGGATCCGCCCCTCGGCGAGCGTCGCCCAGATGGACAGGAACAGGGCACTGCCCTGGCCGGGGTGCAGGGCGGCGGCGAGCTCGTAGCCCTGCCGGGCGAGCTCAACGCCCTCGCGGACGCGGCCCAGGCGGTAGAGCGCGTGGGCCCGAGCGCACTGGGCCGCGGCCGACCCCCACGCGTCGCCGACCCGCTCCAGGACCCGCTCGGCCTCCCGCAGCGTCTCGACGGCCTCGGCGCAGCGGCCGGCGACGTACTGGGCGGCGCCGAGGTACCTGAGCGCGTCCCCGTGCTCCCAGGGTCGGCCGAGCGCCTTGCCCATCGCGGCAGCCCTCTCCTCGTACGCGCGGCCGCGCTTGAGGTTCGGGAATGCGTGCGAGAGGATCCAGCCGTGCTCCGCCAGGGCGCAGCCGAGCTCCGGAGTCGGGGGGTAGCGCTCGGCCAGGTTCAGCTCGCGGAGGTGCGCCCACAGCATGGCGAGAGGGACACGGCCGAGGACGAAGCAGGCGAACGACAGTCGGTTGAGGAGGCGCACGGCGAGGAGGTCCGCGGCGGCGCTCTCGTCCTCGAGGCGGCGGCGGCCCACCAGCAGGCGCGGGAACCAGGTGTGGAGCGCCTGCACGAGCGTCTCGGAGACGAGCGCGACGGCGAGCCCGCCCCGCGTCCGCGGGACGCGCCGGCCGAGGAGCCCGAGGGCCCGCTTAAGGGCCTCGGCGGCCGCCGGAGCGCGGCTCCGCTTGATCTCGAGGTTCCCGATCTTGCCCTCGATCTCCGCCTGCCCGCGCCGGTCGGGGGTGAGCGCCCGCGCCGCTTCGTAGAGCCGAGCCCCCTCGTCGTAGCGTCCGCGCAGGGTGAGCACGTCCGCGAGTCCCACGACTGCGCGCAGGCGCGTGGCGGCGTCGGCGGCGGCGCGCGCGGCGCGATCGGCGATCCGGTAATAGCGCTCGGCGACCTCGAGGGCGTGGCGGCTGCGAGCGCGCTCGGCGGCCTCGAGCGCATAGGGAAGGGCGCGGGCGCCCTCGCCCGCGCCGTCGAAGTGGTAGGTGAGCTCGAAGACCCGCTCGCGGTCGAGCCGCTCGAGGCGCTCGGCCGCGAGCCGGTGCAGGCGGCGGCCCTCGTCGGGCTCGAGCCGGCCGAGGAGCGCCGCGCGCAGCTTGTCGTGCACGAACGTGCAGCGTCCGCGCCCGCCCGCGTCCGTCCACACGATCTGGCGGCGGCGCGCCTCCGCCAGGGCCGGTGCGGTCTCGGCCGCCCTCGCCCCGCAGAGCTCCTCGGCCGCGTGGACGTCGAACTCCTTCCCGAGGAGCGCGCCGACGGAGAGCAGGCGGAGCGTCGGGGGCGGCAACCGCTCGAGGCGCCGCGCGAGGACCACGGCCGCCCGCCGTGCGAGCCCGAGCTCGGCCATGGCCGCGGGCTCGACGCGCCAGCCCTGGGGGCCCTCGACGAGCGCCCCCGCCTCCACCATGCCCTGGAGCACGGCCGCGGCGAGGAACGGGTTTCCCTCGGACAGCCGCGCGGTGATCTCCACGGCCTCGTCGGGCACCGTCCCGGCCATGGACTGCACGAGGCGCTCGAGGTCGCCGCGGTCGAAGGGACGCAGGACGACCCGGGCGCGGGTCTCGATGGCGCGAAGGGCGTGGTCCGGCGGAACGTCCTCGGTCCTGAACGAGACGACGACCAGCACGCGTCGCCCCTCGCCGTTCCGTCCGGACGCGCTCTGCCAGTGCGCGAGCAGCTTCGCGGTCAGCTCGTCGACCCACTGGCAGTCGTCGAGGAGCAGGGCGGCGGGCCGCTCGGGCGCGCCGAGCGCGTCGAGCAGGGCCGCGAGAGCGCGGAGCGTCCGGGCCTCGCCGTGGGCCTCGCGGCCGAGCGAGCCGGCCTGGCCGGCGCCCAGGGCCCCGGCGAGCTGCGGGAGCGCGGCCAGCGCCGCCTCGCGGTGCGGGCCGAGCCGCTCCCGCAGCCTCGCGGCGTGCACCGGCTCGTCGCATGCAGCCGCGAGGAGGTCGCGGGCGACGCCCTCGAGGACCTGGAAGGGGCGCGCCGCGACTGCCTCCAAGCCCTGGCCACGGAGCACGAGGGCCCCTTGCCGGAGGGCGTGCCGGGCCAGCTCCTCGAGGAGGCGCGTCTTGCCGCCGCCCGAGGGCGCCTCGAGCAGCACGAGCCCGCCGCGGCCCGCACGCGCCCGTTCGAGCGCGGCGGCGAGGAGGGCGAGCTCCTGCGCGCGCCCGATGAACGCGGGCTCGGCGAGCGTGCGGCGCCGGTCGCGGGCGCCGACAAGGACGGCCGGTTCGGCGTCCCCCGCGTCGAGCGCCCGCGCGATCTCGTCGAGGTCTGCGGCCGCCGCGGCCGCCGACTGGTAGCGGTCGCGAGGATCGATGCGGAGGAGCCGCGCCACGACCTCGTCGAGGGCGCGCGGCGTCGGCCGCCCGAGGCTGCGCGAGTGGGGCGGGCGCGGGCCGAGGTGCGCGCGCAGCACCTCGCCCGCCCTCGCGTCGCCGAAGGCGGGTCGCCCGGCGAGGCACTCGTAGAGCATCGCCCCGACCGAGTAGAGGTCCGAGCGCGCGTCGACGCCGCCGCCTATGAGGCCGGCCTGCTCGGGCGCCACGTACCGCACCGTGCCGACGGGCTGGTCGCGGATCGAGGCCTCGAGCCGCTCGCTGCGCGCCAGCCCGAAGTCGATGAGCGTCGCCCGCTCGACGGCTCCCGCCTCGGCGACGATCACGTTGGCGGGCTTGACGTCGCGGTGGAGGACGCCCGCGGCGTGGGCCTCCTCGAGGGCTTCCAGCACGCAGCGGCCGACCGCGATCGCCTCGCGCGCCTCGAGCGGCCCCGAGCGCAGGCGCGCCTCGAGCGTCACGCCGGCAAGGAACGGCAGCACCACGTAGAGGAGGTCGCCGTCGCGCCCGACCGCGAGCAGCGGCCGGAGCCACGGGCTGCGCAGGCGGCCGAGCACCTCGGCCGCGTGCTCGAGGCGCTCGCGCGCGCCGCCCGGGAGCGTCGCGGCCGCGACCGTCTTCAGAACCACGTCCGCGCCCTTCTCGAGGTCGTGGGCGGACCAGGTCTGGACGCCCTGCCCCCCCTTGAGCAGGCGCGCGGGGCGGTAGCGCCCGGCGACGACAGCCCGCGCGAGTTCGGTCGTCGTTTGGTCGGTGGCCTCCGTTCCTCCGGACGGTCCTCCTTGCTGCATCGTCGCAGCTCCCCTGCGAACCGGCTGCGCGCTCCGCACTCTTTCGCCCCGGGGGTCCGTAGCCTCACGGAGTGTCATGGGGCGATTTCCGTGGATAGCATAGGGTCATAACAGGAATTGACGCAAGTCTCAACGGGGCTTGGGAGGCGCGAAGTGGCCTGGAACGCGACAACGCTCGAGAGTGACGGCGTGATCGAGACCACCCGGAACGAGCTCGCGGAGGGGATCGTCCTGCGCACCGGCCGCCTGCACCGCATCCGCGTGCAGGTGCCCCTCAAGGCCCGGGTCCCGATCCGCCTCTCGCACGACACGCTCGAGCAGACGAGGGCCTGGCTCCTCCAGAACCCGATCCAGGTCGAGGTCGACGGCAAGCCCGTGCCCTGCGGCGCGGTCACCACGGGGGCGGGCCGGATCGACGTCCAGTTCCGGATGCCGTCGGGAGAGCACGCGCTCCTCATCTCGAGTTTCGAGCAGCGCAACGGCGGGAGCACGAGGCTCCCGCCGCAGCGAATCATCTACATCTCGCAGATGGTCAAGGTAAGGGAGTGACCGAGACCGGAGGTCGGGTCCCATGCTCCCGAAGCCGCCGCCGCCGCCGAAGCCGCCGAAGCTGCCCGAGCCGCCGAAGCTGCCGGGCGCGCCGAAGCTCCCGGGCGCGCCGAAGCTCCCGGGGGCGCCGAAGCTGCCGGCGCCGCCGAAGCCCCCCAAGCTTCCCTCGATCCCGGGCGCGACGCCGCCGCCCAACCCGTTCTCGAACGTGAGTGCCGACCCGGGCTCGTTCGAGAAGGAAGGCTCGCTCAAGATCGACCTGAGCGGGCAGCCGGCGAAGGTCCGCGTCGGCGTCCACGACCTCCCGATGGCCTTGGGCGGCAGGATCGAGCTCGGCCTTTCGATCAAGGCCACGATCGAGACGGTCACGGTCGGGGCCGCCAAGGTCCCGAAGCCGGGCGCGCTCCCGCGCGTGAGCGCAAAGTTCCCGACGAAGGTCGACCTCGAGGTCGACAAGGACGACGTGGCGAAGCGGCTCTTCGTCGCGCTCGAGCCCAAGGAGGCGCTCCGCTCCCTTCCGGGCGTGGGCAACCTCATCGCGGACGCGTACAGGTCCCACCTCCAGGGCGCCTTCGACCGGCTGAAGGGCGGCTTCAAGCTCGAGAGCTGGGCCCTCTGGAACCACTCCGGACCGCTGCGCGATCACCTCCGGCGCGCGTTCGACAACGCCTGCGAGCCCGGGCGCGCGCAGGTCGTCGACGAGTTCCGCGGGAAGCTCCGGCCGCTCCTCGGCGGCCTGAGGGAGGCGCTCATCCGCGTCGCCGAGAAGGAGGTCGACTCGCTCGGCGAGCACCTGCGCAAGGCGGTCGAGCTGCTCGTGCTCATCGGTCGCGGCTCGCGGGACGTCCTCGAGCGCATCGCCCGCAAGCTCGCCGACTCGCTCCGCACGGCCGCCGATCCGGGGCGGCGAAAGACGCTCTGGGACCATGCGGGCTGGCTCGCCGGTCTGTCGATCCAGGCGGACGTGGGGCTCGCGAAGCCCCACGTGACCCGGTTCCTCGTCGTCGTGAAGGACCGCTTCGCCGACCACCGCGCGCACGCCGAGCAGTTCCTCGAGGAGTGCCTGAAGGCGCTCAACGGGCGGGGGATCGAGGCCGTCTCCTTCACGCAGGAGCTGCTCGTGTCCGTGCGCGACGCGGCGGGGGCGGCGCCGCAGCACGCGCAGTTCTTCAGCCGGCTCGTCGTCACCTCGGCGTCGGCGGCGAAAGACGCCGTCAAGTGCGAGTGGTCGGCGGCGCTCGGCGCCTTCCTCGGCGTCTTCGCCTCCGGCTTCGACGCGAAGGGCGCCTCGCTCGACCCGCTCCTCGACGGCTTCGTCGACGCGATGAAGGAGGCGAGGAAGCTCACGAAGGACGAGGTCTTCGAGTGCCTGCGGCACGTCGGCGACGAGGGGCTCCTGAAGAAGGTCTGCCAGTGGATCCACGACCACTGGGAGCAGTTCAAGCAGCTCATCGCCTCGGCCTTCGACGAGGTCAAGGAGTGGATCGACCTCATGCTCGGCTTCCTCAAGGAGGGGCCGCCGCTCCCGAAGGAGGTCGAGGAGCTCCAGCGCCTGTTCCGCTGGCTCCAGGGCACGGCGAAGACGCTGCTCCGCTCGCCGGAGTTCCTGAACGCGCGGCAGCACCTGGGCGAGCTCGAGCGCACCGTGCGCGGCGGCCTCGTCAACTGGCTCCACGACCAGGCGAAGCGCCAGAACACGACGATGGCCCAGGTCTTCAAGGACTTCGTGACGAAGACGAACGCGCTCGTCGGCTTCCTCCAGAAGATCAGCGGGGCGGCGAAGGAGATCCTGGGCGAGGTGAAGGACGACGGCGCCGATGTCATGGACGGCTGGAAGAAGGCCGTCCGGCAGCTCGAGGAGTGGAACAAGAAGCTCTGGAACATCGTGTTCGCGGGCGAGCTCGGCCAGTCGCCGGTGATCTTCGTCGCCCGGGCCGAGGGCCTGCTCTCGGAACCGCTCGACGTCGAGGGCGGGAGCCTCGAGGTCGTGAAGCCCCTCGCCCAGGCGGGGTCGCTCAAGCCTGGCGAGCTGCCCGTTGTCCCGCTCCCGAGCGGTCTCGCGCCCGACATGACGTTCGTCGCCGTCGAGGCCTACCTCGACAAGCTGCGCGTCCCGCACCCCTGCGAGATGCGGCCCATGCGCTGGGGCGCGAACAAGCCGCCGGCGGCGGGGATCCGGGTCCCGCTCGGGCCGCTCGTCCCGTGGGACGCCTCGGCGGCCGTCGCCCACCTCCCCGAGTTCTGGGTCATCGACATGCGCTACCACATGCCGTACGGCGACGTCGGCCTCTACCGGGTGGCCGACCTCGACCGGGACGGCTTCGTGCGGGACTGGGAGGTCGAGGCCCTGCGGAAGGCGGTCTCGGCGGGCGACGGCGCGTACAGCGCCGACCTCGACTGCGACGGCGACGGCAAGATCACCGCCGACGACCTCCAGCTCGCGCTCGAGCAGCAGCGCCGCTACGTGAACGGGATCATGTACCGGCCGACGACCGGGCCGATCGGCATGTGGTGCTCCTTCGGCCCGTACGACTGGTTCTTCTACGCCATCGGCGCGCTGACGGACGAGAGCATCGAGGGCAAGATCCAGCGGGACGGGATCATCGCCGTCATCGACGGCCAGCTCGTGCTCCCGATGGTCGACTACCCGATCCGCTACCACCTCGAGGAGCGCTACATCCTCGACCGCTTCCCGCAGCTCGCGCTCCTCCCCGGGCTCATGCCGGCGACGCCGAGCCTGCGCTACGACGTCGTCGCCCGCGGCGGCCGGACGGGACGCGACTGGCAGCTCTACTTCACGACCGAGCCCGTGAACCCGATGCTGCGCACGTGGCTCCTGCGGGCGACGATCTTCCTGCGCGGCCTCATCACGGGCGCCTACGCCTACGTCGCCGAGAGCGGCGCGGGCGCGGCCGGCAAGGCCGACATCCGGATCCAGGCGGTCTACGAGACGTCGACCCCGCTCGTCGCCGTGATCCAGCAGTGGAGCGGCCGGATCAAGAACCTCGGGGAGGCGAAGCCCCACGAGGCGTTCCCCGTCCCCTTCGAGCTCTTCAAGTCGATCCTCGAGTACACGGACGTGCCGCGGCTCTGCCGCGGGCTCATCCAGATCGCCGGCCCGTTCGTCGACCTCATCTTCGACTGGTGCGACGAGGGGCACCGGGTCCGCGCCGCGCTCGGCTACATCCGCCAGACGGTCCTCAACAAGTGGAAGCCCGCGCCCACCTGGGAGGAGCTCCGCCACGAGGTCTCGGAGTGGCCGGCGAACGAGGTCCCGGCGCCCGAGCGCGAGGCGGTCCTCGAGGCGCTGCGCGAGGTCCAGAAGCAGCTCGGCGCCGGGGACGAGGACGCCGTCTACGTGCCGGCCGAGATCGCGAGGCGGGCCCGGAAGGCGCTGGCCGCGAAGGCTCCCGGGGCCGCGGGAGAGAAGGTGAAGGCGCTCCTCGACGACGACCGCGGGCGCTTCGCCGCCGGGTTCGACCAGCTCGTCGCCGACCCCGACCGGAAGACGGTGGAGATCCCGCGCTGCGGGAAGTTCAAGGTCCGCAACCCGAAGATGGTCGCGGTGCCCTTCGCCTACAAGGACGTGAAGAACGTCAAGGACGAGAACTACGAGGCGAGCATCGACGACCTCCTCGCCGTCCGCGGGAACCCGTTCTTCAAGCCGATCTACCATGCGATCGTCGAGTTCGGGCCGGACGCGAAGCTCTACACGGCGCCGAAGGCCGACATCGAGCTCTTCATCGAGCCGGTCGGCGCGGGCGTCCGCGGCCTGGTGGAGGGGAGCCGCGTCCTCGAGGACGAGCACGGCCACTGGTGGCTCTGGGTGCGCCTCGAGAGCTGGCGTCACGGCTGGCTCCGCCTCGACCGCGAGGTCGTCGAGCGCGTCTTCTCGAAGACGGGCGACGTCGAGCGCGCGGCCGAGACGGTCGCGGGCATCGTCAAGGAGGCCGCGAAGGAGGCCCTCTCCCAGGCCGTCGACCCGGCGCTCGTCGAGAAGCTCGACGAGCTCGGCGAGAAGCTCCGCGGCAAGCGGGCGATCGCGCGGATCGAGGCGTCGCCGCGCGACACCGTCGACGAGACGCGCCACGCGCGCCTCGCCCGCGCCGCCGTCTCCCGCGCGAGCGTCGGGCGGGAGGCGCCCGGCGACCGCGTGAAGCCCGTGGCCCCGGGGCTCCCCGCGACCGGGCAGCTCGACGTGCTCGAGGACTGCCTGGCCGAGCTCAAGATCCGCGTCTTCGGCTGGGAGAGCCGCGACCAGACCGACGAGGAGCTGGCCGAGGCGTTCAACGCCCTCTCGCACGCCCAGCGCGAGAAGCTCTGGGCGGGCGCCGCGTCCTGGCTCAAGCTGCGCCACTACACGCCGATCATCGCCGAGCACCTCATCAGCGCGTTCGTCCCCCTCATCTTCGAGGGCAAGTTCGAGGAGGCCTGGCACCTCGTCCTCGAGATGCTGAAGAAGGCGGCCGACGTCCCGTTCGAGGACGCGCTCGTCGCGACCCAGTCCGCCGCGCCGGCGATCAAGGACGTCGTCCTCGCCCTCATCAGCATGTGCCAGAAGATCAAGTCGCTCGGCGACATGATCACCAAGGGCGAGGGCGACGTGGCCAAGGACGGCGCCCTCCCGACCCCCGGCGCGAAGGGCGGCAAGCCCACCTTCTGGGACAGCGGCGTCATGCTCGCCCGCCTCCTCATCGACGACGGCGAGGAGCCGGGCCGCCCCGCCCCTCCCCCCTCCGACGGCAAGGGCGCGGACCCGGGCATCACGTTCAGCTTCTCGGCCTCGGTCAAGGACAAGGAGCAGAAGGACGCAGAAGGGGAGGGGGCAGCCGACGAGCCCGAGGATCCGAGCGAGTACTACGTCTTCCTGGCCGACCCCGCCGTCGGCGCGATCGCGGTCCCCGAGGAGGTCGAGCCCGGCGAGGAGGTCGAGCTCGCCGTGGAGCAGTGGGCGGCCGTCCTCTACAGCGACCCGCCGGTCATGACCCTCGGGGTCGATCCGGCGCGCATCCCGGACGAGGTGAGGAGCCAGGTGCGGTGGCGGGCCTTCGACGGCCGCTCCTGGACGGACCTCCCCCAGCGGGGCGAGCGCGTCCGGGTGACGCTCGACCCGCAGGCGTTCGACGATGCGGAGTCGATCGGGTTCGAAGCGTACCTGGGCAAGCCGCTCGCCGAAGAGCTGAAGCTTCAGCTCGAGGACCTGAAGGAAACGGACGTGGCCGGCGACCCGACCCAAGCGGGGAAGGCGCAGGCCGTCGCTCAGCCGGCAGGCGCCCCAGGCGCGGGCGCAGGGGGCTGAGCGGGACGGGAACGGAGGCGCGAGATGCCCGACCCAGGCGACGGAGCGGCCGCGACCGCGACCACGGCGGCGGGGACCGGGAGGAGGCGAATGCCCGGAGACAGCCACGCCATGGCACCAGGGAGGCTCAGGCCCGGCACGGGGCGCGCCAGGAACAGGAGAGCACGGGGCGGCAGACCGAAGCTGAAGGTCTTCCTCAAGGGGACCACGACGCCGCCCAAGGGCCTGATCGTGGGTCGAGCCCTCGTCCTCGAGGCCAAGGTGGAGCCGGAGACGGAGGGCAGATACCTGTGGACCGTGCTGTCCGGAGGGGACGCGCGCGTCAAGCTCTGGACCGCCCGTTCCGCTGCGAGCGCCGCGACGGGAGACCCGACGGCCTCGAGAGACCTTCCTCCGGCCGCCGACGACCCGACGACGCCGAAGGACCTCGCACCGAGCGAGGGAGACGCGGCCCTCCCGCCCCCCCCGGCGGACCTCCCGCCGAACGAGGCCTGGGTGGGAGGGCGAACGCCGGACGGAAACGCGAGGATCTACTGCTTGTTCACCCCCGACGCGAGCGCAGGCTCGAGTCAGTGCGAAGCCGAGGTCGAGCTCTCGCTGCTGCCGTCGGACATCAAGGTCAAGGTCCGCAAGAAGAGCGCAAAGGACGAGAGCGCGCCCATCGTGTTCGTCGCGACCGAGGGGGTCACGCTCGAGGCCGTGGTGACGCCGCCGGACGTGGCGAAGGCGATCACGTTCGAATGGACCTGCGAGTCCCCCCTCAAGCCCGACAAGGCCAAGACGACGGCGTCGTCGGTCTTCGTGAAGCCCGAGCTCGGAGCGGATCAGCCGGAGTGCAGGTGCAAGGTGACGTGCCAGCTCCTCCTCAACGGTCAGCCCCTGACCGATGCCAAGGACCAGGTCGAGATCAGGGCGGTCGCCGCGGCCATGGAGTTCTCGCTGGCCGACGGCGGACCGTTCGACACGGCCAAGGACTTCCACTTCCTCGGGGCGAAGGAGGTCTTCGCCCGCATCGCCAAGGTCCCCGCCGGCGTGACGGTCAAGTGGACCGTGAAGCCCAAGACCCCGGCATCCGGATCGAAGCCGAGATCCCTCACAGGCGACAAGGTCCGGTTCGACCTGCCGGCGAGCCCGGACTGGACGCAGAGGCTCGCGTACGAGGTCAACGCCACCCTCAAGGAGGAGGGCGAGGCACTCTGCTGGCTCAAGGAGACGATCGAGGACCAGAGCGGCATCGAGCTCGCGAGCAAGGATACGAAGGACGAGTGGGTTCCGGTCAAGCGCTTCCCACCCCTCGTCGGCATGGGCGCGAGGGTCCGCGCCCGCATGCACCCCTTGCCTCCCGAGGTCGACGTCCGCTGGGAGTTGAAGTCGGCGGAGTCCTCATCCGCTGTCGTGGAGAAGCGCGGGGCGCAAGAGGCGGTCGAGTTCGAGCTGCCCGTCGCCGACGCGTCCGCCGAGAAGATCGTGCATACCATCAGCGCGGGGCTCCTCTGGCCGGGCGTGAGCGAGTCGGCCCCCGTGCCCACGGTCGCGGAGGAGATCGCCTGGCTCTACGAGCCGCCGAAGGAGCTCAACCAGTACGTGAACCTCCTCATCGAGGAGTACCAGGCGTCGGACAAGAAGGGAAAGGGGTACGCCCTCAACGACGTGCCCAGGTACGGCGGCACGACGGAGGACCTGTCTTATAAGGGCCCGAGCGGCCCCGTGACCGTCTCTGAGGCGAGCGACGTGAGGCCGGGAGCGAGCTACTGCAGCGGGATCACGTTCGAGGTCTGGCTCAAGGCGTGCGCCAGGGCCACGGAGAAGAGCCTCCCCGAGCTCAAGATCGAGGGGCTCACCGCCGAAGCGTTGAAGGCCGGTGACTTCCACAATCGGTGGTACATCCTGGGCAGTCATGACGGGCCCACGTCCGCTTTCCAACCATACCCCAAGCTCGGCAAGACCGTCGTCGTGCTCAGGTCGGGCGGGACGGCGACCGGAGACCCCGAGGAGGCGCAGAAGGGAGACTTCGTCCAGCTCTGGCGCCGGAAGCCCGACGGCCACACGGTGATCTTCAGGGAGTGGGTGAGAGAGGGAGGAGAGATCGTCGGCGTGCGCTACTGGTCCGCGAACACCGGAACGAATGGCATCGGCGAGCGCCAGGAGAAGCTCAAGAGCAAGGGCGGCAGGGTGACGGAGATCCACATCGCCCGCGGGTTCGTCCCTCCGATCGAGTAGCGAAGACCGGCTCGAGGTGACCATGGCCGAACGGCTCTACTACTTCCCCTGGGAAGAGGTCGGGGTCCCCTACCGGATCAAGCCCGGGGCGGGGCCGGGGAGGGTGCGGGTCTACAAGAAGGGGGAGGTCAAGCCGGAGAACCTGAAGGGCGAGGACGGTCTCGAGACCAAGCCCGGCGCGCACGCGTTCAAGTTCGGGAAGCGCGGCGCCGAGCTCGTGCTCGAGGAGTCCCCGCTCCTATTCAAGTTCGAGGGCGCCGAGGCGGGGAGGGGCCTCATCACGAAGGTCCTCGAGCCTCTCGACGACCTCCTCAAGAAGAAGGAGATCAACAGCTCCTTCGCCCTCGACTTCGGCAACGACTCGCTCACGATCACGATCTCGACCGAGGGCGGCGGCGGCGGGGGCGTCGGCGACGAGGCCGGCTCGGGCGGGTCCGGGGCGGGCACGGGCGCCGCCAAGTTCTACGCGATCAAGCCCAAGTTCCCGATCGGCATGATCCTCGAGAGCGAGGAGACGGTCATCATCTGCCTCCGCTTCGTCATCCGCTTCTTCTACCACTTCTGCGACGCGGTGAACCTCTCGATCGACTGGTGGAAGAAGCTGCCGAAGGACCGCCCGCACGACTGGCCGTCGAGCGCGCTCGGCTACTACTGGTGGCTGAACGTGTTCAGCGTGTTCGCGGTCAAGGATGCGTTCTACGACCTCGTGAACGACCACGCCCAGTTCGTCGCCGACGCGCTCCAGAAGCTCGGGTTCGAGTTCGAGCTGAACCTGAACGCCGCCCTCTCCGGCACGGCGCTCGGGAGCATCGATGCCAACTACACCGCCGCGGGCCGCTGCTGGGTGCCACTCGCCACCCTCCTCTCCCCCATCATCCAGTTCCTCTGCGCGGGGTCCCCGAAGCCGCCGCCCGAGGGCGCGGGCCTCGCCGACCTGATCGAGCCCAGGATCGAGGCGAAGGCGAACGACCACTTCTGCGTCAAGGTCGGCGGGTTCCCGGTCGGGCTCGAGGTCGAGTCGAGGGGCACGCTCGCCGAGGGGACCCTGTGCATCCCGAAGGGCTCGCCCCTCCGGAAGAAGATCGAGCAGATCGGCCACGACCTGGCCGATGCGGCCGACACCTACAAGAACAGCCGCCTGAAGAAGCTCCCGGACCAGATGCAGCTCCCGCGCATGATCCTCGACCTCCTCGACGCCGAGCTAAGGAACATGATCCGCCTCATCAAGGCGGCGAAGAAGCTCTACGAGCACGGGAAGAAGGCGTACGACCGCCTGGAGGACGGCGACGTCACCGAGGACGAGGTCGACGCGGCCCGCGGCGAGGCGGGGGAGGTCGCGGGCGACGTCCGCGAGACGGGCGACGCCCTCGCGGCCACGTATCAGACGGCGTCGCCGCACGTGAAGAAGATCATGGGCTACCTCCAGGGGAACCCGCCGGCCGACGAGCCGAAGGGCGTGGGTCCCAAGGCCGAGGCCGTGCTGGCGATGCTCCGCGCGACCAAGGTCCACGGCATCGCGATCGAGCCCGGCTCGCCGCTCCAGTCGGCCGAGGAGGGCGACCGCAAGAGGCTCTGGATCCACGTCGACGACGAGGAGAAGGCGAAGGTCGAGCGCGCGTCGTTCCACCCGCCCGAGCCGCCCGAGGCCGTCCTCGAGAACGTGACCTTCCGGGCGCCGCTCCCGGTCCGCCCGGCCCTCGTCGGCTGGGACGACTACAGCGACCCCGACCGCAAGCGGAGCTACTCGGGGATCGTCGCCGGCTTCGACCTCGTGAAGGAGGCCGAGAGCTTCAACGAGAAGCGCCCCGGCGGACAGGTCCCGAGCCAGCTCGCGCGCCTGCGCTGGACCCGCGACGCCAAGTTCTGGGTGTGGGTCGAGACCGGCCTCGTGTCCCACCTGACCGAGGCGAAGGTCCCGCTCCCCCACCTCGGGCTCGACGACACGGGGGCGCTCCTCGTCACCTTCGACGAGGTGGAGAAGGGCAAGGTCTCCGAGGCCGACGTCTCGTCGCTAAAGGGGGCGAAGCTCCACAAGCGGTCGACCATCTGGAAGGTCACGCTCATGAAAGACGCGACCACGGACGAGCTGCGCGAGATCGAGGAGCAGGTCGACCGCAACCAGCCCGACGACGACCCCTACGCCACGCCCGGCCTCGACAACATCGTCGCGACGGCGAAGGGGTGGGCCGCGGCGGAGGGCGCGGCCGGCGGCGTCCCCGGGCTCGGCGCGGGCGGCGCGGGCGGCGGGGACGCGGTCGCGGGCCGGTTCAAGAGCCTCGGCAGCGCCCTCCCGAGCCACGGCCCGCGGCGCCGGCCCCGTAAGTAGCGCCCGTGCGCGGGCCGGTTCGGGAAAGGAGTCGAGCGAGCCTCAGCGGGAAGACCGTCGCGATCCGCACGAGATCCGCGTCGGTCGTGAGGAGCGCCATGCCGTGGTTCAAGGCCGCGGCGGCGATCTGCGCATCGGCGGTGACGACCCGGATCCCCTTCGAGCGACACCGGTTCCAGACCTCCGCTGCGAGCACGTAGTCCCGTCGTTCGAGCTCGAGGAGGGGGAGGTGCTCGAGATACCGGACGAGCTGCGCCTTCCGTCCGGCCCGACGGAATCCCTGAAGCACTTCGGCGGCTTGACATGGGATCCAGCGTCTCTATGATCACATGTATGCGCACCACCATCGTGATCGACGACGGTCTGCTCCGAGAGGCCAAGCGCCGGGCGGCGAAGCGCGGCATCACGGTGAGCCAGCTCATCGACGAAGCGCTCCGCCAGACGCTGGCCCAGCGCGTCGAGGCGGCGCCGCGGTTCGAGGCGATCACCTACGGAGCGGGCGCGCCGCCCGTGCACCGCGAGCCGGACGACCTCGCGCGGGCCCTCGAGGAGGACGACCGCGCATCGGTCGGGCCATGACCCCGTGCTGATGCCGGACGTCAACGTGCTGGTCTACGCGCACCGCGCGGACGAGCGGGTTCACGCCCCCTATCGGGAGTGGCTCGAGGCGCTGGTGAACGGGCCCGAGCCCTTCGCCCTGAGTGCGCTCGTCGCCGTCGGGTTCGTGCGGATCGTGACGAACCCGAAGATCTACGCGCCCGCCACGCCGCCTTCCACCGCGCTGGCTGCGGTCGAGCAGCTCGTCGCGCATCCGCGGTGCCGCACGGTCGTGCCGCGGGAGGACCACTGGCGGCGGTTCGCCGAGCTCTGCCGCGCGACGGGCGCGCGGGGCAAGCTCGTCGCCGATGCGCAGCACGCGGCCGTGGCCATGGCGGAGGGTTGCACGTGGGTGACGCGCGATGCGGACTTCGCCCGCTTCGTGCCCTGCGGGCTGCGCTGGCAGCACCTCGCGCCGGACCCGCCGCGTAAGCGCGGGGCGGGAGCTCCCTGAGGAGAGCTAGCTGAAGTGTACAGGATCGCGTCGCTTGGGGGGTGGCGTCAAGGCCGCCCCTCGAGGAATCGCTCGATCACCTCGGCCGCGCGTGGCAGGCGCTCGACCGCCGCGACGTAGTCGGCCTGGCGCGATGCGAGGGCGGAGCGGGCGTCGCGGTCGAAGAGGAGGGCCTCGAGCATCGCGATGACCCGCTCCTCGTCGAGCAGCTCGACCGCCGCGAGCGCGTCGACGTACGGGTTCGCGCGCAGCAGCGAGTCGAGGAGGCGGCGAAAGCCGAGCGGCCACATCCAGAACGGGAAGAGCGGCGCCGCCCCCTCGATCCAGCGCGCGAGCGCCTCGGAGGGCGGGCGTCCGCCCCGCACCGGGCCCGCGTCCGCCCCGTCGCAGGAGCTCGCGACCACGACGACCGGGATGGATGAGACGATCGCGGTCGCGATCGTCGTCGCGGAGACGTTGAGGGAGAGGAGGAGGTCCGCGCTCCCGAGCGCGCGCCGGAAGGCGGGGGCGGGGAGCGGCGGGAGGAAGCGGTAGCGCTCCGGCCCGAGCGCCTCCGCGAGTCCGGCGAGCGGCGCCGGCCCGACGTGCACGAGGCGCAGAGCCGCCCCGAGCCGGGCGAGGTAGTCCCCGAGGAGCCGCGGCACGGCCTCCGCCAGCCGCCGGCCGTCCGGGTCGTCGTAGGCCCGGTGCTGCCAGGGCGCGGTCGTGAGGAGGACGGCGCCGTCACCGGCGCCGAGCCCGAGCTCGGCGCGGGCCTCGGCTCGCTCGGCCTCGGCCAGCCGCACGGGCTCGGGGAGGAGCGCACAGGCGCCGGCCGGCGCGGGCAGGGGGCGCGCGACCGGCACGGGGACCAGCCGGTGCGGGAGCTCCTCGATCCACGGCGAGACCTCGGTCCGCTTGCCGCGGAACGTGTCGACGACGCGCCCGGTCTCGCGGAAGCACCAGGTGTCGATCGCCACGATCGGGAGCCAGTGGCGCGTGAGGAAGCGCGGGTCGACCCGGAGGCGCCTGAGGGCCCCCTCGGTGATGACGTAGTCCGCGAGGACGATCGAGGCGGGGCGCTCCGCCCGGATGCAGCCGTCGATCCTGAGCTCGGTGAGCGAGCCCGCCCGGCACGGGACCACGCGGTGCTCGAGCCCCCGGTCCGCGAAGAGGGGCGCCGCGGACTCCGTCGTCACGAAGACGGCGCGGTCGCCGGCCCGCTCGAGGTCCTTCGCCACGCGGATGCCGAGCGTGACCTCCCCGAACTCCGACGACCCGAGCGCGAGGAAGAGGTGCGTCCGGCGCGCCCTGCTCACCGTCTCTCCTCCGGCGCGTCCCCCTCGGCGCGCGGCTCGACCGGGAGGAGGAGGCGCCCGAGCATCGTCCGGTAGTGCTCGTCGAGCCGCGCGCGCGCGGCTGCGACGAGCGGCGCGAAGTCGACGGTGCCCGCCGCGGCGCGGGCGAGCAGGTCCGCGAGCTTGCGGTCGGGGTCGGTCTCGAGGCGAGGGCAGACGTAGTGTGGCTCGAGGCCGGCCTCGACCGCGAGGTCGCGGACCTTGCTCGTCGCCGCCGGTGGGCGGAGGTACTCGTCGAGGACCAGGAACGGGACGTTCTGGACGAGGGCCGCGATCATGCCGTGGAGGCGGTTGGCGACGTAGAGGTCCATGCGGCCGACGAGGCGCCAGGCGTCGAGCGGCGCGAGCCGCTCCGCGATCCGCTTCGCGCCCGGGAGCGCTTCCCCCGCGAACGCGAGGAGGTGCGCGTCGCCGTAGACCGTCCCGAAGGGGAAGAGCACGACCTCGGCGGGGCCGAAGCCCGGCTCGCGGGCGAGCCGCCCGAGCGAGGCGAAGAGGCGCCTGAAGAACGGCCTGGCGCACGGGTCGGCGAGGGGCGAGCCGACGGTGAGCCCGATCCGGCGCTTCGCGGGGTCCAAGCCGGAGCGCCGCAGCAGCGCGTCGAGCGGATCCCCCTCCGCGTCCGGGCGAGGGCCGAGGTCGAGGCCGAAGGCGCAGTCGGGGACGACGCCGATCTCGCCCGCGAACCCGATCCTGCGCAGGAAGTCGGCCGTGCTCGGGTTGCGGACGCTCACGTGGGCGAGCCGCTCGCAGCACTCGCGCACCTTCGCGCACCAGGCGGCCCGCCCGGGCGAGTCCCACGCGCCGCCCTGGGCGCAGACGGCGTTCCAGGCGGCGCGGACCCGGCAATCGCGCCAGGCGTGCGGGTCGCCGAGGAGGAAGGGGTCGAAGCCCCGCTCGGGAATGATGAGGCCGCCGCCGCCGATGACGAGCGCGTCGAGGGGGCGCGCCCAGTCGAGCGGGCCATCGACCGCGGGGACGGGAAGGACCTCGACGTCGAGCCCGCGCGCGCCGCTGAAGTCGTGTCCCCAGAACGCCCCCGGCAAGCGCGGGGCGAAGAGGCGGAGCTCGGCCTCCGGGACGAGGCGCCCGAGCGCCCGGCGCACCGCGAGCCCGATCGCGACGTCGCCCGGGTTGTCGATCGAGAAGGCGCCGAGGAGGCCGATCCTCTTCACGGCCGCCGGCCCTGGGTGCGGCGGGCGGGGGTCATGCCTCGGCCTCGGTCGCGCCGCCCTCGGCGCGGGGGTCGGTGCGGAGCAGGAGCGAGCCCACGCTCTCGGCCCTCCCGAGGTCCACGTAGCTCCCTTCCGGGAACTCGACGGCCCGGACCGAGAACCCGCGCCCGACCGCGGCCTGGAAGACGTGTCCGAGCGCGAGCTCCGGGCCGGCGCCTGCGTCCTCGCGCGCCCCGACCCGCTCGTGCAGGAGGTCGCTCAAGCGCGGGGACCAGACGGCCACGCCCCACGTGTTGCGGAGGTCGGTCGCCGCCGGCTTCTCGAGCACCTCGAGGACCGAGCCGTCCGCGCCCACCCGCACGGGGCCGAGGTCCTCGGGCCGGCTGGCGGGGAAGACGCCGAGGACGAGGTCGGCGCCCGAGGCGGTCGCCTCGGCCCGCACGGCCCGGATCGCCTCGGTCGGGTAGAAGATCGTGTCGGGGAGCGCGAGGCAGACCTGCCGCCCCTCGAACCAGGGGTGGCCCGCGTCGATCGCGTCCGCGAGGCCGCGCGGGACGGCGCGGTGCAGGTAGGCGACGCGGACGCCCGCCTCCGCTCCGTCGCCGAGGATCCGGACGAGCTCGGTCTTCCAGTCCGCGATCACGACGAGGCAACGCTTTACGGAGGCCCGCCGCATCGCCTCGAGCGCGTACTCGATCGCCGGCAGGGGGCGGACGCGTCCGGTCCGCCGGTCCGGGGCGAAGACGATCGGGAGGAGCTCCTTCGGGTAGCGGAAGGGCGTGAGCCGCGAGGCCACGCCCGCCGCGGGGAGGATGCCGATCGGCTCGGCTCCCCCGGGGGTCCTCACGCCGGCGCGATCTCGCCGAGGAAGCTCTCGCCGTTCGGCACGCGGAGGCCGAAGTTCGAGGCGACGGTCTGCCCGAGGTCGGCGAACGTCACCCTCAGCCCCAGGTCCCGCCGCCGGATGCGCCGGTGATGGACGACGAGCGGGACGCGCTCGCGGCTGTAGTCGGTCGACGGGTCCGTCGGGTCGTGGCCGTGATAAGCCGTGATCGCGAGCAGGTCGCGGTCGCCGAGAGCGTCGAGGATCGGGATGAGGTCGCGGTCGGCCTCCTCGAGGCAGCGCGCGTAGCCGGCCGGGTCGTTGCGGTGCCCGTACTTCGTGTCGAAGTCGACGAGGCGGTCGAACGGGCCGGTCGGGCTCGGGCTCATGGGCGCGAGGATACGGGAACCGCGCCGCGCGGGCAAGCTCGCTACGGCGAGGCGCGGGCGGCGCGGGCGGGTCGAGGAGGCGGTCGAGGGCGCGGCGCGCCTCGCGGTTCCCCGGGTCGACGCGCAGCGCCCGCTCGTAGGCGGCCGCGCGGATGACCTCGATCGGCGATATGCGCGGTCTGCACCTCGGCCATCTACCGGCCGATGCCGAGGTGGCAGCCGACCCCGGAAGTACCACACCCGATCGCCGTCACACCGTGGCCAGCCTCGACGTTCGCTTGCGGTCGGAGTTGAGGCGCCGACCGGCGAGCGGCTATCCTACCGGCTGTCATGGCTTCTGGGTTCACGGAAGCCCCGACGACTCCGCCCCACCCGATTCCCGACGCGCCGATGCTCAGGGCTCCCGTGCGCGTCGAGCTCTCGGCGGGAGAGCCCGCCGCCCTCCCGGAGGCCGCAGGAGTCACGATCTTGTCTCTCCGGACCATTGAAGTCTCTTTGACCGACAGAGCGCGCCGGTGCTACACTTCCGGAATGACGGCGCGGGACGGCGACTTCGTCCGGGCCTTCCGCGAGCGCGCCACGCGCGAGCGCGAGGTCATCCTCGAAGCACGCCGGCGCGCCCGCGAGGCGGCGGACCGCGCCGTCCGCACGGTCGCCGCGCGCTTCCGCCCGCGGCGCCTGCTCCTCATAGGCTCGCTCCCGCGCGGGACGTTCCGCCCCGGCTCGGACATCGATCTCGCGGTCGAGGGGCTCACCGCCGAGGAGTGCGAGGCCGCCGAGCGGGCGGCGCGCGAGGCGGCCGGGGTCGACGTGGACGTGCGCCGCCTCGAATCGATGGACCCCGAGTGGCGGGCCCACCACGTGCGCTTCGGCCAGGTTGCGTATGAGCGCGAGCGCCCCTGATCCGCAGGGCGCCCTCGTCGCGCAGCTCCGGGACGAGCTCAGGCTCGCGCGCGCGGCGCTCGCACGCCTGGCGGCGGAAGGGGCGGCCGAGGCAGGCCGCCGCGGCGAGCAGCCGCCGGACACGGTGACCGTGTACGGCTGCGGCGCGATCCTGCATGCCTTCTACACGGCCCTCGAGCGCTTCCTCCAGGCGGTCGCGCGCGACTTCAACTCCGAGCCGCCGCAGGGCCCGGACTGGCACCGACGCCTGCTCGTCGCGGCGTCATCCGATCGCCCGGAGCGGCGACCTGCGATCCTCGCGCCCGCCACGGCCGTCGCCCTCGACCGGTACCTGAGGTTCCGGCACGTCTTCCGGAACCTGTACGTCTTCGACCTCGACTGGAGCGAGATGCTCCCCCTGCTTCGGGGTCTCCCGGCGGTCGAGGCGCTCGTCGATGCCGACCTCGAGCGCTTCGACGGGTTCCTCGCCTCGCTCATGGCCGCTTAGCTCGGACCGGTCGCGCCGAGACCGTTGGACGTCCACTCCGCGTTGCGGTATCCTCCGGTGGATAGGTCACTCACCCGTACCGCATGGGTCGACCACTGGAGTCCGAGGCGAATTTCAATCTCCGGCCAAGGTCGCAACGGACGCCGCGCGCGGCTCGATGCGGCCCGAAGCGGATCGAGGAGGGAGGTGCCAGATGACTCGCTCGATCGTCGGCTCGAGGCTGATCCTCGCGGTCGCGGCCGCCCTGTGGGCGACGCCGGCCCTGGCTCAGGCGGTGGGAGGCTACCAGATCACCGACCTCGGCACGCCGGGGCCCGGCTTCGACAGGAGCACCGGTGCCGGCGTCAACGACCAGAGTCAGGCCACCGGATTCGCCCAGTTTGCCAGCGGCGGCCAGACTCGCGCCTTCTTCTGGGCACAAGGCACGATGCAGGACCTCGGGACGCTGCTCGGGGACGACCATAGCTTCGGCACGGCCATCAACAACCTCGGCCACGTGGTCGGCGAGTCGCGGGCCGGGTTCACGCTCTTTCGCGCCTTCCTCTTCAAGAACGGGGCGATGCAGGACCTCGGCTCGCTGGGGGGCACTTTCTCGATGGCCCATGACGTGAACGATCTTGACCAGGTGGTCGGACTGTCCACCAACGCCTCCGGCAGGCAGCGCGCCTTCCTGTACAAGGACGGCCTGATGCAGGACCTCGGGACGTTGGGGGACACGGACTCGCGAGCCCTCGGAATCAACAACAAGGGTCAGGTGGTCGGGCAGTCGTTCAACCTCACCACCTCGCAGGGACACGCCTTCCTCCTCACGCCGCTCGACACCGATGGCGACGGCACGCCCGACACCTGGTTTCAGGACGCGGACGGCGACGGGGCCAACGACCTGATGCTGGATCTCGGCACGCTGCTGCCGACGGACGATGTCTCGGCGGCCTTCGATGTGAACGAGCTCGGCCACGTGGCCGGAGATTCGAGCCAGGTCGGCGTCACCGCCCCTCGCGCCTTCCTCTTCAAGAACGGCGTGATGCAGGACCTGGGCACGCTGGTCGCCGGCGCCGGCAGCCGGGCCACCGCCCTGAACGACCAGGGCCAGGTGGTCGGCATCTCCGCCGGTACCGCCTTCCTCTGGGAAAACGGCACGATGACCGACCTCAACCTCCTCCTTCCCGCCGGGTCCGGCTGGATGCTGACGGCCGAGGCACCGGACATCAACAACCTGGGAGAGATCGTGGGCGCGGGGTTTCACAACGGGCTCAAGCGCGGCTTCCTCCTCTCGTCGCCCCGGCGGCCGGTGCTCGTCGTCCCCGGCATCGCGGGCACGCTCGGCAAGGGGACCTTCTTCCAGAGCGGGACGTTCGGCGGGGACCTCGAGATCTTCTTGTTCCGGCGCGGGATCCCGCCGGAGGAGTTGCAGATCGACCCGCTCGTCCGCGTCTACGATGACCTGATCCAGACGCTCGAGAACGTGGGGTACGTCAAGGGGAAGGACCTCTTCCCCGTGCCCTACGACTGGCGCCTGCCGCCGGGGCCATCGCCCGCGCCCGGCTCGGGCTTCGACGGCGTCGTGAGCGGCCTCTCGGCGATCCCCCTGAGCGACCAGTCCTTCGACTTCGCCGTCGACTACCTCGGCGAGGCGCTCAAGCGGGCGGCCGAGGCGTGGCTGACGAACAACGGCGCGCCGCTCGACGCGGTGGACGTGATCGCGCACAGCACGGGGGGGCTGGTCGCGCGGACGTACATCCAGAGCCCGGCCTACGGGGAGGAGTACCAGCCCGGCCGCCGCCTGCCGAAGATCCGGAACCTGATCCTGGTGGGGGTGCCCAACCGCGGGGCATCGAAGGCGTGGAACCCGCTCAACGACAACTGGGGAGCGGACGTGGCCTACCGGGTCGTCCTGTCCAAGCTCCTCTTGCAAGCCTGGGAGAAGGTGCTCGCCGGGGGGGCGATCGACGGGCCGCCGGAGCCGATCACGCTCGCCACGGTCACGGACCCCCTGACGGGCGAGCCCGACCCGATCCGGTTCATCAACCTCTACGTGCCGACGATCCGGTCGCTCCTCGCGACCTACGAGTTCCTGGACACGGGCGGCGGGGGGCTGTCGACGGTGAACAACGACTTCGAGCGGCGGAACGTCCTCCTGCTCGACCTCAACGTCGGGATGGACCTCACGACCCCGGTGGACCCCTTCCCGTTCGCAGACCAGACGAGTACGACGGTGATCTACGGCACCAACGTCTCGACGCCGACGACGGTGCGCCGGCGCACGGACCCGACCGAGGACGTGCTCCTGCCGTTCACCGACTTCTTCTTCAACGACTTCACGGAGGAGGACGCGGCCCAGGGGAAGGCGTGGTTCGAGGACGTGCAAGCCCCGCTCAACGGCGACGGCACGGTGCCGCTCGACTCCTCGGCGTTCCTCTTCGTCGGCGACCCGCGGATCTCGCTGCGCGCGTTCACGCAGGGCCAGAACACGCCGGAGAAGGTCGGCCACGTCGAGCTGATGTTCAACAAGGACGTGCAGAAGGAGATCCTCAAGGTCCTCGCGGTGCCGTTCACGGACGACCAGATCTCGACGGACCTCAACAACGGGCCCGCCTGGGCCGGCTTCCTCAGCCAGAACGTCCTCGTCGGCGGCAGCCCGATCGGCGCGCTGGTCTCGGTGATCCTCGACCCGGTGGACGGGTTCCTCATCGACGGCCAGGGGCGGCGGCTCGGGTTCTCGGCCGCGACGGGGCCCCTCGCCGAGATCCCGGGGTCTTCGTGGTTCGGCGCGCGGAACGGGATCGGCTTCGTGGCGGGGCCGATCGAGGAGCCGCTCCGCCTCGAGCTGACCGGGATCGGCGAGGAGTACTTCGTCCACGTGAGCGTCGAGTCGAACGGGGAGGTCAGGGGCGTCGTCGACCGCGGCTTCCTCGCGGCCGGCGCGACGCGGACGCTCGTGCCGGGCGAGCCGGTCCCGCCCCGAGGGGCGCCCGGGCCGGGGCGCCCACCGCGCCTGGGCGGCGGCGGCGGGTGCGCCCTCGGGGGAGAGGACGCCGCGGGCGCGCCCCACGCGCTCCTCGTGTTCGCCGTGGCCATGGCCGCGCTCCTCCTCGTGAGGAGGCGCCGCAGAGCGGGGGCGTAGGGTCGATGCGCTCCCCCGGAGAGTGCCTCGCGCTCGCCAGGCTCGCGCCGATCGCGCTCCTCGTCGTGGTCCTGCTCCCGCGCCCGGGGCTCGCGTTCGAGGGGTTCGACACGCAGGCCTTCAAGCCGCCCACGGACCCGGACGGGTACGTGATCGTCGAGGGATCGCGGGCCCTCGAGGGCCACATCATCGACCGGCTCTTCCGCTTCCTCGTCGGCATCCCGCCGCCCGACGAGCCACAGCCGATCGAGGTCCACGCCTCGGCCTACTTCAACTACGCCCGCAACCCGCTGACGACGTCCGAGCGGGGCGACCGGCCGACGCGCGAGATCGTCGAGGACCTCTCCCAGCTCGACCTCGTCGTCGGGATCGGCGTGCTCCCGAGAGTGCAGGTGGGCGTCGTCTTGCCGATCGTCCTCAACCGGGACGGCTTCGACTTCGAGGACCCTTCGAGCGAGATTCGCGAGCACGGCATAGGCTCCCTCCGAGTGGACATGAAGGTCGAGGTCGTCCGGGTCCGGGAGGAAGAGGACGTCTTCGGCCTCGCCGTGAAGGGCTTCGTCCAGACGCCGACCGGGCGCGAGCGCGACTTCGCCGACAACGACCACAGGGTGACGGGCGGCTTCGTGCTCGTCCCCGAGCTCAGGCCCGCGAAGTTCCTCCGCGTAGCCCTCAACATCGGCTACGAGTACTTCGACGGTCAGATCGAGGTGGGCGGGACGCGCGTGGACGACAAGGTCCTCCTCGCGCTCGGGATCGGTCTCGACCTCGCGAAGCTGACGGGCGTCACGGCGATCGAGGGCCTCGAGGTCGTCGCCGAGGTGACCCACTTCACGCGGCTCTGCAACCCCTACGACCGGGAGGAGGAGTCGCCCGTCGAGCTCGGGGGCGCGATCCGCTTCAACCGCGGGCTGTTCCTGCTCGTCGGCGGGTCGGCCGGCCTCAATGAGGCGATCGGCGCGCCTGACGGTCGCGTCTTCGCGGCGGTCGGCTTCACGTCCCGCCTCTTCGAGGGGCGTCCGTAGCCGCGGGGCGGGGCCTTCGAGCCCGCAAACTGTGGTGACGCCGGCCGGTCCGCGGTCGAAGCGAAGCCAGGCCCACGCCCACGCCCCTCGGATGGATACCGGCGCTTCGCGCGGACATCCCGTCGCCCTGTTCCCGCATGCTGACCAGCCCGAGGCTACCGGACGCTTACCTCTCAACCTCGTGCGTCGATGACTCCGAGGGTCGCCATGCGTTCGAGAATCTCGGGAAGGTAAGGGCCGTTCGGGACGGCGCCGACCGGCACACGGATGTGTCCGCCGGTGGTCGTGCGCACGCAGAGCGAGCCGTCTCCGACCTCGACCGACGCCAGTTGCGCCCAGGAGACGTACCTCGTCGGGCGCAGGCGCTTCACCGAGTGCCACACGAAGGACAGCACCTCGCCGATCAGGAACCAGGCGCCGATGGTCATGACTCCGAGCTTGAGGCCCGCGTCGGAGAACCTGCGAACGCGTCGGACCCTCGACGGCCTCCACCAGAAGCCCCCACGGTCGAGAACGAGCGAGCCCAGGTCGGCCCGCCCCTGCTCCCGGATCGCGGTCAAGGTCCGATCGATGCACGGGGGGCGGAGCCACTCCACGAGCGGCCCGACCAGGAACGACACGAGATCGGAGCCCGGTACGGGCGCCCAGAAGTCGTAGCGGGGCGTCGCCAGCGTCATTCGCTTGCTCGCGGATCGCACCTCCAGGTGGATGTCGGTGTCCACGTCCTTCGGCTGGCCCTCGCCAAGGGAGAGAGACTCGTAGCGCGCGACCTCGACCGTGACCGAGTCGACCTCCTCCCAGCCGATCGCCGTCCTGCGGGGCATTGGCCATGCGCGTTGCTCGCTGATCCCGTGGGCGTCGATCACGAGTCGGCACATCGCCTCGTCCCTTGCAATGAGTACCCCCAGGACCAGCAACACGACGGCGGCGGCGGGGACGGCGAACCCCTCGACCGATGCCGGGAGGAAAGGGGCGCTGTCGCCGACGTAGACGAACGCCAGGCAGGCCCCGAGCGCCGCCGTCCCTCGCCCTGATACGCTCGCGCGCCGCACGAGCCGGAGGACGATGCACGCCACGAGCAGACCGCAGCCGATGCGGCACGACTCGGTCGCCGAAAGGGACAGCCCGGGCCGGAAGCGCAGGATGAGTGTCGCCAGCCCGCTGAGCGCCATCATCGACGCGGCGGCGGCAAGACCGATCCGGCGGCCCCGAAGGATCAGCGGGGACCGCAGGTCCTTGGGAGAGAGGGGGAGCGGCTGGGTTTCGTGCGTGTTCACGGGGCGTGCCGACGGAGCGGCGGCATGCGAGGATGAGAGCGCCACGACCGAGGCGTGTCAAGTCAAGTGGAGCACGCGCGGCGGCGGCGCGCACCTTCAGCGAGGTCGCTCACGGAGTCGGTGTCTCCGCGCTCCATGGGCCGGCCCGCGAACACCGAGAACCCCGACGGCCACATCGTCGTCGAGGCCCGCCCGGAGGGGGACGCCGACGTGCTCGTCGCCGTCGAGGACCGCGGTCCGGGGATCGCGGCCGTCGCCCTCGAGGACCTGTTCTAGCCCTTGCGCCGCATCGTGCTCCACTTCCCGGCGGCGTACCCTGGGTCGTCCACTTGGCGGCGGGTCGCCTTCGCGGTGGGCGGCGTCACGTGACGCACTGGCGCGGTCGCGCTTGCAGCCTCTTCGAGGGGATCTGCCGCTGCTCGGCCGACAGGGGGCGGTCCGGCCGTCCCGACGCGTGCATCGGAATCCGCCTCAGACTAACCGGATCGGGCCGAATGGGTTCGCCTGCGGCCGTCGCAGGCGCCCCCTCCCGGCGCGCCGGACGCCGTTCGGACCCTCGAAGAAGAACCGCCTGCGCGCAGGATCGAGCCTGCGCGACGGGCTCACACGTAACGTCCCGAACGCG
>Ga0187892_10003090_pt1 | contig 31275 bp, 26 predicted proteins | sample MA1701073metaG_FD_139345 | JGI IMG/M metagenome (GOLD analysis project Ga0187892, IMG submission 139345) | Bio-ooze microbial communities from a basaltic lava cave in the Kipuka Kanohina Cave System on the Island of Hawaii, USA - MA170107-3 metaG ...
CGCGACATCCACGGAGCACCGCTCGAGGGCGAGTAGCGCACCCACCCCTCTCCGCGGCCGCCGGTCGGAGGGACCTCTCACACGGAAAGGGACCACCGGCCGGGACCCTCTCCACGCGGAGCCCGCGGCCGGCCGGAAGACCTCCCCCTCTCCGCGCGGAGAATCCGCCCCGCATCCCTCCTCCCATCAAAACCGTACCTCAGTCCCCTCCGCCGCTCAGGCGAAGGCTCTCGCCCTCACCGGCCGTGACACGGGGGACCGGTGACCACGCTCATCCAGTGTCCGGGTCACTCTTCGAGCGTGGCCATCGACCGCGGCCACAATGTGAGCACGGCGAACGCGGGCGCGCGGAACCGGTGGCACGTATTCGTGGACTTCCCGAACGACGCTGGCCGCCCGTTCATCGTCCTCGTCAGCGCCTCGGGCGTCCGGCCCGGCCCGGCGCTGCCTGGGCTCTACCATCCGCTGCGCCTCAACCCCGACGCGCTCACCTGGGCCGTGCTCGCGGGCGCGCTCCCGCAGCTCACCGGCCTCGCGGGCACGCTCGATCCACGTGGGACGGCGCGCGGCCTGATCGACCTCAGCGCGCTCGGCCCGGCCGCGCGCGGCACGCCCTTCTGGCTCGTGGGGCTCGTGCTCGACCCGGGGCCGCCGCTCACCGTCCGGCGCACGAGCCCGCCGGTCGTGGTGCAGGTGCGCTGAGGTACAAGAACCCGGGCCGGCGCGGGGCGCGCCGGCCCGGGGGGCTCGACTACTTCTTCCGCGTGTAGGTGATCACCATCGTGTGCTCGGGCTTCCCCTCCTGGCTCATCGTGAACGTCCGATGGTCCTTGTCCTTCATCTCGGTCACCATCTTCAGCTTGCACGGCTTCCCCGTCTCGTGGTCCTTCCCCTGACCCACGCAGGTGATCGTCATGCATTTGTTGGAGCACTCCCCCTCGTAGGTGACGCGATCCGGGCTCATCGAGTCCACCCACATGCCGACATGCTTGCCCTGGTCCGTGTCGAAGCCGTCGAGGCTCGTCCCCATGAAGGGCATCCCCATCATGTCGCCCTTGAACTCGCTGACCGCCCAGAACTCGCCGAGCATCCTGATGGTCTCGGTGCCCTTGCTCTCGGAGGGCTGCCCGTCATGCCCCGCCATCTTCACCGTGCACTCCCAGGTTCCCTCCATCGACTTGAGGTGCGCGTGATGAGGCGTCGGCTTGGGCATCGGCGGCCCGCCCCCCTCCATCCCTCCCTCCTGCCGGAAGGCCCACCCTCCCAGCGCGACCGCCGAGACCAGGACCGCGATCGTGAACGCGTACTTCGACTTCATGGTTGCCTCCTGTCTATTTCTTTCGCGTGTACGTCATGACCATCTCGCCACCCGTCTTACCCTCGCTGGACATCGTGAGGACGAACTCGTCGTCGCTCTTCCCCTCCGTGACCATCTTCCAGCGCGTCGGCTGGCCGGTCACGGGGTCCTTGCCCGTGGACCAGAGCGTGATCTTCCGGCAATTGTCCGAGCACTCCCCTTCCGACAGGGACATCTCGGGTGCGGTCGATTCCACCCAGACCGCCACGTGCTTCTGCTTGTCCGCGTCGTAGCCGCGCAGGTTGATCCCCTGGAAGGGCATGCCCATCATGTCGCCCTTGAAGTCGCTCACGCACCAGAACTCGCCGAGCATCCGGCTCGTCCAAGTCCCCTTGGATTCGACGGGCTTCCCGTCCGGGCCCGTCATCTTCATGACCACGTCCCAGACCCCCACGCCTTTCTTCATGGCCTCGTGATGCGCCGTCGGCTTGGGCATTGGCGGCCCGCCCCCTTCCTGGCGGCCCGGCGCGCGCCCTCCGACGACGAAGGTCATTCCCAGGACCAATGCCGACATCCCGATCTTTCGGGGTTTCATCGTGCAGCCTCCTTGCTTCGAGTCCAGCCCGTGCCGCGGGTCGTCCGTGGCGGGCCGGGATTCTACCCGCGGTCGCCGTTCGCCGCCGGAGCCGCGTCGCCCGGCCGATGGGCCCGCCACTCCCGGAGCAGCTCGGCCTCGCGCTCGAGCTTGAGTCCGTCCGCATCCCTCTCGAGCGGCTCCCGCCGCTCCGCCTCCCAGGCGTCGCCCAGCGTCTCCGCGAGCGGACGGAACGCGAGCCCGGCCCGGCGCGCCCGCGCCAACTCCACCCCGTGGAAGCCGCGCCACACCTCGGGCACCCAGAGCGGCAGCTCCTCGTAGATGCCCACCGCCCGGTCGAGCAGGAAACGGTCCTCGACCCAGACGAGCCGCGCGCGGCCGCCGCCCACCACGGCGCCGCACGCGTCCAGGAAACCCTCCATCGTGAGCGGCTGCTCGGGGCCGGTGGCGTTGAAGAGACCCGTCGCGCCAGCCTCGAGCAGGCGGATCATCCAGGCCGCGAGGTCGCGCGGATCGATGAGCTGCAGCGCGCGTCCGGGCCGCCCGGGGGCGAGCACCTCGCCACCGCGTGCGAGGCGCTTCAGCCAGTAGACCGTGCGGGCGGTGTAGTCGTACGGGCCCAGACAGAGTCCCGCCCGCACCACGAGCGCCCGCCCCGGGAGCGCCGCCTCCACGGCGCGCTCGCACGCGACTTTCTGCGCGCCATAGGTCCCCGCCTCCGGCTCCTGCACCGGCGCCGCCTCGTCCAGCACCGCCTGGGTCGGGTCGAGGTAGACGGCCAGCGAGGAGACGAAGAGATAGCGCCCGATGACGGGCGCGAGCAGCGTCGCGCTTTGCTCCACCTGGGACGGGACGTAGCCGGAGAGGTCGATCACCGCGTCCCAGCACCCGCCGCGGAGCGCCGCGAGGTCCCCGCCGCGGTCCCCGAGGAGCCGCTCGACGCCCGGGAAGAGGTCCGTGCGTGTCCTCCCGCGATGGAAGAGCGTCGGCTGATGGCCGCGCGCCAGCGCCTCCGCCACGAAGTGGCGGCCGACGAACTGGGTCCCCCCGAGCACGAGCATTCGCATGGACACTCCTATAATCCGCCCGTGGCCATTGCGGTAGCGCCTCTCTCCGTCCGGTCCGCCCTCACCCCGACCGGCGGCTACCTGCACTCCTTCACCCACTCCCTCAACCCCTACTCGGGCTGCGTGTTCGGCTGCCCCTATTGCTACGTCCGCCAGGGGATGCCGGCCCGGCTCGAGCCGCTCCAATGGGGGCGATGGGTGAAGCCGAAGCTCGACGTGGCCGAGCGGCTCGAGGACGAGCTGCGTCGCGCCGCAGATCGCGGGCGGCTCGACGGGCTCCGCGTGTTCTTGAGCAGTGCCACCGATCCGTACCAGCCCGAGGAGCGCCGCCTCGGGCTCACGCGAGCGTGCCTCGAGGCCTTCGCGCGCCGACCGCCCGGCCTTCTGGTCGTGCAGACGCGCTCGCCGCTGGTGACGCGCGACCTCGACGTCCTCGTCGCGCTCCGCGAGCGCGTGTGGGTCTCGATGAGCGTGGAGACGGACGATGAGGCGGTGCGGCGCGCGGTCACCCCGGCCTGCCCGCCGATCGCGGCCCGGCTCGCGGCGATGGAGAAGCTCCTCGCCGGCGGGCTCCGGGTGCAGGCCGCGGTGAGCCCGGTGCTCCCCCATCGCGCGGACCGCCTGGTCGCGCTGGTCGCGCCGCGCGCCACGCGGGTCGTGGTGGACACGTTCGTCTCCGGGGACGGCTCGGGCGGGAAGCGCACGGGGCGGAACGGCATCCCCCGGCTCTACGAGAGCCTCGGCTACGGCGACTGGTCGGACGAGCGCGCCGCGCGCGCGCTCCACGCCGCGTTCCGGGCCCGCCTGGGCGCGGAGCGGGCGACGTGGAGCTGCGACGGCTTCAACGGGCTGTGAAGGGGACGAAAAGGGGTCAGGCACCTTTTCCGCGGCGGAAAAGGTGCCTGACCCCTTTTCGTCCCCTTCTTCCTACTGCCGGATGATCACGTCCACGGCGTTGGTCCAGGTGAACTGCGCGCTCCCGGTGATCGACTGGAAGGCGACGCGCTGCCCGACCAGCACCATGTTGTTCGGGATCCCGATCGCGAGCGGGCCCAGCCCCATCCCGTCGAGCGCACCGATGAAGAAGACGTTGAAGAGCGACGGGAGGTAGTAGAAGCCCAGCACCGGCGGGATCAGGAGCGGCGTAGAGCTGAAGCCCGGATCGATGATGTCCGCGAACACCTCGCCCGGGTTCCCCTGCACGGTGAGCGTGGCCGTCTGGCCCAGCCGGAAGAACGTGCCCGAGCCGCTGCTCTGGATCGTGAGCGTCGGGACCGAATCGAAGATGAACCGGACCAGCATGGCGGTGCCTGCGTTCATCGAGCCGAACTGCGCGTTCGACGCGCCGCTGCCGATCTGACCTTCGGCCAGGACCATGCTCTGGAGATCGGTCCGCTGCGTGCGGAAGTGCGAGACCACCAGACTCGAGGGCGTCGCCGGTCGCTGGACGATGCGCCGGCTTTCGAAGATCAGGTTCATCCCGCCCTGGTAGAGGAACGGGGTCGCGAGCGTGATCCGGGTCCAGGTGGCCGTCGTGGGCCACGCGAGCGACGTGCCGGGCGTCGCCGAGAAGACCGTCTGCGGGCTCGGGAGGTTCGCGTTCATGTCCGGGGTGATCGTCGAGAGGGGGGTGTGCCCGAGCTGGAGGTCGAGGCGCTGATAGGTGACGGTCCCGGTGACGTGCGGGCCGGCCTCGATCGCGGTGATCATCCCTCCATTGGCCGGCAGGTATTGGGCCGGGACCAGGATCTGGGCGCGGCACTCGTCGGAGCTGCCGCCCGAGACCACGCCGAAGAAGGCCCAGTGGCCCGAGCCGCCCAGGTTGTCGAACGTGTAGGCGACGTAGTTCTCGTTCGGCTGCGCCAGCGCCACGCCGCTGAGGAGGAGGAGGAGGGACGTGAGCTTCATGGAATCTCCTTTGTGGTCCTTTTCCGATCCGCCGGATCGCCGGCATCACGCGGGTCGCACGATACTCGCCTTGGAACGGACCGACAACCGCGAAGCGCCGCCTTCTACTGGATGGTGAGCGTCGCCGTGTTCGAGATCGAGCCGATCCCGGCGAGTCCTTGCACGACGGCCGCCGAGTGGAGGACATGCCCCCGGAGCGCCTGCACGTTCGGGACCACGAGCGCCGCCGCGCTGTCGCCGGACCCGTCCAGGAGGCCGGGGTAGCCGACGAAGACGTCGGGGAGGACCCCGCCGACCGAGAGGATGAAGAGCGGGTCCAGGGCCAGCGCGAGCTTCCGCGCGCCGAGGTCGATCGGGCCGGTCCCGAGCGACGACGCCATCTGGAAGGCCCGGAACGGCTCGTTCGGCGCCTGGATCAACAGCCACACCACGTTGCCGGGCGCCGGCGTCCCGAACGGGCGCAGCAGGCTGCCGGCCCATTCGTGGGCGCCGACGTCGGCCGTCCCCGCCGGCCCGACGAACCGCGGATCGTCGAAGCGCCGCGGGAGCAGCATGAGGTCCAGGTCGAGGCCGGCCACGTCCAGCCCCCGGTCGATGAGCGCCGCCTGCGGGCCGGGCAGGAAGTTCCGCGCCGCCGCGTCGGCAAAGCCGGGGTTCACGTCGAGGTTGTCGGCCGCGCCGGGGAGCGCGTTCACCTGGGCGATGTTCGTGTAGGTCGTGTTGACGTGGAAGTAGAGGCCCGCCGTGTTGGCGTGGAAGGCGTTGTTCCGGAGCGTCGGCTGGTCGTTCGCACCTCCCCCCGCCCGTTGCGAAAGACTACACCGGCGGCGGCGCGCGCCGGCCGCTCCACTCCAGCATCTGCTGCTCGAGATCCATCGGATACGACACTCGCACGTCGGTGACCCGGCCGGCCGCGTCGCGCAACGGCTGGAGCCGCGGCATCACGAAGCCGGTGTAGGCGGGGACGTCGAGCCGACGGTAGCGCTCGACCACCTCGTCGCGCAACCCGGGGTCGAACCGGATTCCGTACTCGTCGAAGAGCCGCTTCGTCCCCTCGTAGTCCCCCGTGCTCTTCAGCTCCTGCACCAGCGCCAGGAGCCGCCCGGCCCCCGCCCGCCACTCCGCGGGATCGACGACCACGAAGTAGTGCTTCCCGTCGCGCACCCGCCACTCGATTGCGCGCGTGTGCTTCTCGATCCAGCGGACCACGAGCTGGCGGTTCCGCATGTGGTCCTCCTCAAGCTGTTCGCCGTGCGGCGCCCGCCGGAGCTGCGCCAGCGCACCGTTCCGCGTGTAGCGCTCGTAGGCTGCCCGCGCGCCCTCGTCCGGGTCGTCGAGGAGCCCCAGCTCCTGCATCACCGGGTCCCTCAGGAACCAGAGCGCCACGAGGTCCGCCCGCGCCTCCTCGAGCGACGAGAAGTGCTCCCGGATGCGGTCCGCCGGATCACCCGGGCACTCCTCCCCCTGCCGCCCCGAGCCGTGCCCGATCACCTCGTGGAGGTTCGTGAGCAGTTCCTCGGTCCGGGGTCCCCACCGCTCGGCCCGATCGAGCTCGGCGTCGTCCCAGCAGAACTCCCGCTTCGCCTCCGGGATCTCGGAGGCGAGGTAGGCCTCGACCACGTTCGCGAGGCTCACGCTCTTGGAGCCGTGCTGCTCCCGGAGGTCCTGCGGGTTCGGGAGGTTGATGCCGATCGGCGTCACCGGCCCGGAATCGCCGGTCTCGATCACGACCTCGATCGACTTCGCCGAGACGCCCCGCACCTCGGGCCTCCGGAAGCGCGCGGCGTAGGGCATGTGGTCCTCGAACCACTGCGCGTGGGCCGCGATCCGCCGGATCAGCTCGGTCTTCTTCGGGTCCTCGTACCAGACGACCGCCTCCCACGCACCCTTCTTCCCGCGCGGGTCCATGTAGACCTCGATGAACCCGTTGATCGTGTCCACCGGGGAATCACGGTCCCTCAGCCAGGCCACGTTGTAGGCGCGGAAGTCCTCGTCCCGCCCGCTCCGGTACCAACGGATCAGGAGCTCGAGCGCGGCCCGCGTCGCGGGCGGCGCGTGCGGGAGCGCTTCTTCGAGGTGGGCGATGATCCGCCCGATCTCGCACGCGTAGCGCCCCGGCGGGAGGCCGCGCGCGGGGTCGCCGGCGCGCCACGGGCTCTCGATGGCGCGGCGGTCCGGGCCGCGCACGATCGTCGCGTTCAGCTCGAACTCCCGCGGCGCCGCCTCGACCTCCGCGAGCGTCAGCCCGCGCTCGTAGAAGTGGACGCTCGACGCCTGGACCAGGTCGAGGCCCGGCGGCGGGTTCTTCGCCGTGATCATCGGCTCGAACTCCGGATCGAAGAGCCACGGCCCGAGCCGCGCGAGCAGCGCCTCGGTCGTCTCCCCGTTGCGGCGCGGGAGCCGCGCGCCGTCGCCCTCAGCCGCGCGCGCCGCCTCGAGCAGCTCCCCGGGCGTCCCCTCCATCGTGAACTTCCGGGCGGTGAGGCACTGGTACGGGGAGTTGTTGATCCAGAAGAGCTTCGCGTAGCGCCGGACCCGCTCCAGCGTCCCGGGCGCGATGCCGGCCGGGTGCGTCAGCAGCTCCTCGACCAGGTCGCGCAGCTCGAGCCCGGCCGGGCAGCGCTGGTCGACGTAGATGTCCCGCCCCGCGAGCGCCGCCTCGTAGAGGTGCCAGAGGAGCAGCCTCTCGCGGAGCGCGAGCCGCCCGAACCCGTCCGCGTGGAGCTGCGCCACCGCGGCGTCGCCCACCCGTTCGAGGAGACAGGGACGCTTCGGTGCGGGGTCGGGGGTGCGCATGGCGGGCGGGGAGTGTACCGAAGGAAGGGCGCCACTCCTCGTCTTCCGCGGCGGAAACGAGGAGTGGCGCCGTCTTCCGGAGGCCCTACCTCCACCAGGAGAGCAGCTGCCCGACCCGCTCAGAGACGCGCGGGTCGGGCTGCCCCTGGAGCACCTCCTCGAGCAGCGAGCGCACCGTCGGCCGGTCCTCCATGAACCAGAGGGCCATCCGGAGCGCGCGCCATTCCTCCTCGGAGGCCGAGGCCACCCGCGAGAGGATCGGACCGGCCGCCGTCAGGCCGATGCGCGAGAGCGCATCCGCGGCCACCGTCAGATAGGTATCCCGGCTGCGGACGATCGGACGCGGGAATTCGTCGAGGAGGCGCTCCAGGAGGAGCGGGATCGCCTCGACGGACCGCAGGAACCCCAAGAGCCGGGCCGCCAGCATCGGGGTGGACCAGGCGGGGAGCGCCCCCTCTCCCGGTCCGCGGGCCAGGACCAGCAGCGCCGTGATCAGGTCCTCGCGGGCGCGGGCTCCGAGCCGGCCGGCCCGGTGCTCCTCGAGCACCCAGTTCTGCCCGTGCAGCCGCTCCGCGGTCTCCCCGGAGGCGAGCATCCGGACCACCTCGGCGACGTCGAAGGCGCGCCCCGCCCAGGGAGGCGGAGGCTCCCAGAAGGTGGTGCCGCAGACGATGTGTCCCTCGCCCACGACGTTCCCCGCGCCGCCCGGGTCCTCCACCCAGTTGGTGCCGTTGCACCGGAGGCGGGTGCTCGCATGCCAGTCGAGGTTCGCCGTGCAGCGGTCCCCCTGGAGGTTGACCTCGAGCCATTCGCGGAAGTTGTTGCAGTGGACGATGACCTCCCCGTTGTTGCCCGCGCCACACGCGCCCGGAAGCACGCCGGGCGTGTCGATGACGTAGATGGTGCAATCGGGGGGCGGATCGGGATCGAGGTCCTCGTCCTGGTTGGTCTGGTCGTCGTCGCACCAGTCCGGCCCGGGGCAGTCCAGCTCATCGGGGACGAACCCACCGCCGGGCGGGATCACGCCGAGGCGACCCTGCCGATCCCGCCGGAAGTCGAAGAAGGAGCACGGGCACGCGCCTCCGCACGGGCGGATCGTGCCGCGGATCTGGATGTTCTTGTAGAACCCGAGGCACCCGGCCGGCTGGCCGGGGCGGACCGGGCCCAGGACCGGATCGCCGAACGCGGGGTTCTGGACGACGGCGTTGTTCGCGTCCCGCCGCCCCTGGGCGCTGAAGGCGAGCTGGACGTCCACGACCGTGAGGAGCTGGGTGCTCGAGCAGATCCGGCCGTTGACGGTGTAGGTCGCCTCCAGCGTGACGTCGCCGACGGCCGTGCTCACCGCGTCCCCTCGGACCGTCACGGTCGGCTCGTTCGCTGCGCCCACGATGGAGGCCATGGCTGCCCCCGCCGTGATCCGCCACTGGAAGGTGCCTCCCTCCGGGGAGCCGTAGGCGGTGTACTGGACCGTCTGCCCCCGGCAGAGGCAGGAAGGGCCGTTGATGAAGACCTGGCACAGGGGCGCCTCTCTCGTCGTGAACCCCTCGGGATCGGCGACGACCAGGATGCCCGGCGGTCCCTGGGGGGCCGCGATGGCGCCCACGTGCACCCGGAGCCCACCGGGACACTGGGGCGGGACGCGGACGCGTCCCCGGGCCTTCCCGTCGTTGTCCGTGACCCCTACGAAACCGTCGGTGACGCCGGGGATCCCGCCGATCGACAGCCCGAAGAGCGGGCTCGTGAAGTCCAGGTTGACGGTCCGACCATCGCCGAGCGGGAGTCCCGGCCGGAGCCCGGTCGAGAGCGCCGCGAAGTAGGGCGCCCGCGGCGCGTTCCGGAAGGAGAACAGGACGTCCATCGTGGATCCCGGCGTGGCGGGACCCGACACCGTCACCCCGCGGGACTCGTCGATCTCCACCCCGCTGATGCTCTTGGGGACGAGGAACAAGCGCACGATGGTTCCCTGGGGAGTCAGCTCTCCCACCTCGTTGGGTCCCGGGGCCGCGAACCCGCCCCCGACGACGAAGTTCCCCGTGTCGTCCATCACCTTGACCGCGTTCGGGATCAGGCTGAAGGTGCTGATCGTCGTCACCTGCCCCGAAGGCGTGACCTCCAGGGTCCCCCGGTCCCAGCTCGTGACGATGAAGCTCCCCCTCGGGGCGTGGTGATCCACGCCGCTCACGCGCCCCAGGCCGGTGGCGATCGTGGTCCTGGCCCCCGTGATCGGGTTGATGCGGAGCAGCTTCCCGCCGGGGAGAGGCTCGAACTGGCCTACGATCCAGTCGCCGGTGTCCTGGTCGATGCAGTGCGCGTTCGGAACCGGCGGAATCGTCGTGATGCCCGCCGCGGTCCCCCGCCGTGGGTCCATCCGCCAGAGGGAGCCCGCGGAGGTCGTGCCCGACCAGGTCCCGTCCTGGTTCAGGGCCAGGGCGTTGGGTGAGTTCGGAAAGGGGACGGTGGAGCCGATCACGCCGTTGCGAGAGACGAAGGCCAGCACGCCCGGCCCGCTGTAGGCCACTGCGTACGCGTGGTTGTCGGAGGCCATCGTCACGGCGTTGAACGCTCCCGCGGGAAGGCCGGTCGCGATGGGACTGAGAACGCCGGTGATCGGGTTCAGACGGGCGAGCCCGCCGAAGCCGCCGGTCGTCGCGAACTCGCTGAGCAGCCAGTCGGGGTCGTTCGCGCTGGTCGAGACCTGCCCCGGGACGGGGCAGGTGAGGAGAGCGAGCAAGCCCAGGATGCGGAGACGGGTCATGGTCTTTCCTCCGGGATGAAAGGGACTGCGTGGATCCCACCCCGCGGCACCACACCCTATTGCCGCGAGAAACCCGGATCTGATCCGCCTCCCGGAGAAGAAGGGTGCCTCTTCGTTTCCGCGGCGGCGGAAACGAAGAGGGGCACCCTTTTCCGGACGGCGGCGGTCGCCGTCCGGTGCCGGCCTACGGGATGCCGATGTTCACCCGCACCGCGTTGGTGAGGCCGACATGGAGGAGGTTGGTGTTCGAGAGGTCGAAGATCAGTCCCTGCAGCGTGACCGAGAGCGGACTCGGAAGCCCCGCCGGGAGACCGAAGGCGGGCACGCCCGTGCGGTAGATCGCGAGCGACACGCCGGGGAGCGCGCAACCGCCGCCCCCGAAGAAGCTCGGGAACGCGGCCGTCCCGAAGAAGATCGGCGGCAGCGGAGGGCTCGTCGCCAGGAACCAGTCGGCCGCGTCGGCCCCGATCGGATGCCCGATCAGCGATCCGTTCGTCGGGCTGCCCAGGTCCAGGAAGAGCCAGGCGATCGACGGGTCGGGCCCGCCGGGCGGCGTGTCCACCGCGACCACGATCGGAGCGTTGAGCGCGATGTTGACCGTGCGGTCCGGGCCGCCGGCCGACCCGTTCACCCTGAGCACGTCCGCGAGCGGGCCCGGGTTGGCGTTCGTGTTCCCCGACATCGCGATCGACGAGAGGTCGCGGGTCCCCCGCGGGCCGCGCCGCATGAGCCGTGTGCGTGTGGTGTAGACCACCGTCTCGGCCGGCGCGATCCGCATCCGGACGCCGATCCCCAGGCTCACGTCATAGGCCGCCTCGGGAGGGAAGACGAGCAGGTCGTGGTTGGCGTCGTTCTGGATCGTCCGCGTGAGCGCGGCGCACCCCATCGAGGCCAGTGCGTTCAGCACGGACGGCCAGGCGCCCACCTCGAATCCCGCGGAGAGCGCCGGCCGGTCGAGCGCGTCGAGCCCCTCGGCCGTGATTGCGCAGGCGCTCTCGGCGAAGTCCGTCTGGTCGAAGGCGAACACGTGCTCGTCGCTGGGCCGGAAGGGCGGCAGCGGCGTCGGGAGGAGGCTCATCAGCTCGGCGGCCGCGCCCGCGCGGTCGTTCGCCGCGGGACCGAGGTCGGTGTCGGCGTAGCGCGCCAGACAGAGCTCGTGGCTCACGTCCGAGCCGTTCCGGATCTGGAAGACCTGGCGGAGCGTGCTGCCGCAGTCGGTGTCCGGCCCGCACACGGACTGCGTGAGCCGGAACCCGAAGGGCCCGATCGTCCAGGCGGTCACCCAGGACGTGGGGGTCGGGACCCCCTGGAGGACCGGCGGCGGGAGCGGGGCGTTGCCCGGCGGCGGATAGGTGTTGGACATGGTCAGCCACTGGGCCTGGCCCGCCGAGACCGAGACGAACCGCACCGCCGACTGGAACGTGGTCGGATCGGGCCGGTTGAAGTCGCAGGTGTTGAACATCAGGTTGCGGCCCACGCCGTGGGCCGAGCCGTACGAGCCGTAGCCGTCCACGCAGACCGAGAGGCTCCCGGGCCCTACGCCCGTGGTCAGCGTATGGGTCCCGTTCGCGCCGCAGTTCTGCGCGCGGGCGGGGAGGGCGGCGGCGACGAGCGCCGCGAGCACGAGGTGTCGGATGCGCATGGTCTCTCTTCTCCTGACCCAGGATGCGACATCGCCGGGAGGGTCCCGTCCCGGGCGAAGCCGGACGAAAACGTCTTCTAGAGCGGAAGCGTCCGGCCGGGCGGGACAGCCCGCTCGGACGAGGTCTATAATCCTCGCGCGTGAGGGGCCGGGGGGATTCCGCAAGAGGTCCGCATCGATGCTCGATTCGCTCCTGCGCCGCGACGTGAAGAAGCTCCCGGACCGGGTGCGCCTCTCCGGGCGCATCCTGTTCCTCGTGGACGACGCCGGGCTGATGCTGCGGCAGCTCGCCGGCGAGGACCTCCCCTCCGAGAGCGGACTGAAGCTCCGGGACGACATCTCCACCGATGAGATCACCCCGGCCTACATCTGCTACTACCATGACGACCGCCTCGGGGACTTCCCGTACCTCGGGCTCCGAGCGGGCGGCGAGTTCCCGGTGACGCCGGGCTCCGTGCGGCGGGGCGGCTTCGTGGCGAGCGTCTCCGGGAAGCGGCGCGGCAAGGGCTCGAGCCGCGAGCAGTCCCCCTACGCCGAGCTGGTGGCGGGCATCCGCCTGGTGATCGCGGAGAACCATGAGCGCATCTACCGCCAGAACTGCCAGAACCTGGGCGTGCTCACCTCGACCGACTTCTCGCTGATCGGGCGCATCCGCCGCGGCGAGGAGATCGCGCTCTCGGAGTTCACGAAGGGCGAGGACCCGATCACCGCGCAGATCATCGAGTACGGCGGACTCTTCCCGTTCAACGTCGCGCGCCTCCAGGGAAGGGTCCGCATCCCCGCGATCGTCACGCCCGCGCGTCCGATGACGCTGGCCGAGAAGATCCTCGCCCGGCACATGGTGGTGGACGCGGCGTCGGGACGGATCGGGGTCCCGGCCGTCCAGCCGGGGGACGCGGGGTTCGTGGCCACCGACCTCCGGTTCAGCCACGAGTACGTCACCCCGATGTCGGCGATCTTCTTCGAAAAGCACGTCGGCGCGGACGAGCGCGTGAACGACCCGGGCTCCATCCTCTTCTTCCGCGACCACCTGACCTTCCTGGACCAGGCGATGACCCCGGAGCGGAAGGCGCAGGGGCTCCTCGAGATCGCCCAGCAGCTCGAGGTGAAGCAGGCGGCCTTCGCGAAGAAGCAGGGCATCCGTCTCCACGGCGAGCTGGGCGGGACCGGGCGGCGCGGCAGCGAGGCGATCTGCCACTCGAAGGTGGCCGAGTCCTACGCGCTGCCCGGACAGGTGATCATCGGCTCGGACTCGCACACGCCGCACTCGGGCGCGCTCGGCTGCGTGGCCTTCGGGGTCGGGACGACGGACATCTTCAACTCGTGGATCACGCGCGACGTCCGCATCCGGGTCCCCGAGCAAGTGCTCGTGCGCGTGCGCGGGAAGCGCCCGGCCGGGATCACGGCCAAGGACTTCATGCTCGCGCTGCTCCGGCTCGACTACGTGCGGTCCGGGGGCGCCATCGGCAAGCTGATCGAGTACGGCGGCGAGGCGGTGCAGGAGCTCTCGATCGACGAGCGGGCCACGATGACCAACATGGCCGCCGAGGTGGGCGCCTTCACCGGGATCGTCGCGCCGGACGAGACCACCGCGCGCTTCCTGGTCGAGCGGCGCGGCATGGCGCCGGCGGAGGCGGAGCGGCTCTGCTCCGGGCTCGCTTCGGATCCCGGCGCGTGCTGGGCGAAGGTGATCGAGATCGACGCCGCGGACCTCTCGCCGATGGTGGCCCTCCCGGGCGACCCGGGGAACGGCGTGTTCCTGAGGGAGCTGCCGCAGCGCGTGAAGGTGGACATCGCCTACGGCGGCTCGTGCACGGCCGGCAAGAACGAGGACATGGACCTCTATGCGCGCGTCTTCCGCGACGCGCTCCGGCGCGGGCGGAAGGTGCACCCGGACGTGCGCTGCTACATCCAGTTCGGCTCCCAGGAGACCAAGCACTACGCGGAGTCGCGCGGCTACCTCGACCTTTTCCGCCGGGCGGGGGTGCAGGTCATCGAGCCCTCCTGCGGCGCCTGCATCAACGCGGGGCCGGGGGTGAGCCAACGGCCGGACGAGGTGACGGTGAGCGCGATCAACCGGAACTTCCCCGGGCGGTCGGGGCCGGGCCAGATGTACCTCGCGAGCCCGCTCACCGTGGCCGCGTCGGCGATCGAGGGCTACATCGCGGAGTTCCGGCCCGAGACGGAAACGGAGCCGGCGCTCAAGGCTTGAGCGGCTTCAACGTGCGACGCGCCTTCTCGTAGTCCTTGAGCACGACCCGCGTCCGCGCACGACCCGGTCCTTGCCCAGGGGCAGGAACTCCACCAGGAAGGCGCGTGAGGCGGAGGTCGTGGGTGCCCGCTGACGAGTTCCTCTCCTGCCTGGCCCGCGCCGACCACCGGTCGACCGCGCGGGTCTGCTTCGCGCAGCTCCGCGAAGTCGGGCCCGCAGAAGTCGTGGAGGAACCTCATCCAGTCGAGCCGCGTGCGCCAGGCGTCGAGCCCCTCGCTCGCGTAGCGGGCGAACAGCGACTTCGTGCGCGCGCTCAGGGGCTCGTGACCCCACAGGTTGTCGATCTCGGTGAGCGCGATCCAGGCGCCGGGCCGGAGGGCGGGCTTCCAGCCCGCGAGCGCGGCGGCGAGGTCCGGGAAGTAGGCGGCGCCGAAGCTGCTCCAGAGGCCGTCGGCCTGGAGGGCATCGAGCGGCGCGCGCAGGTCCTGCGTGCGGAACTCCGCGTTCGGGAGCGCGCGCGCGCGGGCGGCGGCGAGGATCTCCTCCATGACGTCGAAGCCGATCACGCGGCCCGCGCCGCGCCGCAGGAGCTCCGCGGTCTGGTCGCCCACGCCGCACCCGACGTCGAGCACGGTCTGTCCGCCGAGCGGGGGCAGCGCGTCGAAGAGCGCCGGCCAGGCGCGCCACTTCCACTGCTGCTGGTAGGCGCTCACGAGGTCCACGGCGCCGAGTGTCGAGGACGCTCCGGACGTCGTCAACGCTGGGGCACGAAAAGGGATCGGAGATCCTCACGCAGTCGGCACCCGATCCGCGGCGGCTCCGGCCCCTCCTCCCCCCCGACCTCAGCCTCGTGCTCGCCACCGCGCTCGAGAAGGACCGCGAGCGGCGCCTACCGCACCGCGCAGGACTTCGCCGAGGACCTGCGCCGTCTCCGGGAACGAGAACCGGTCCGGGCCCGCGCTCCCGGGCCCTGGCTCCGGTTCCGGCGCTGGGCCGCCGCCCACCCGGCGCCCGCGACCGCCGGCGCGGGAGTCTTCGTCGTGCTCGCCGTCGCGCTCGGTCTCTCGCTGGTCTTCCTCCGCCGCATCCGCGACGAACGGGACCGCAAGGACGAGGCGCTGCGCCGGGCCGACGCGAGCTTCGACCGCGCGCTGGACGCCGTGAACGAGCTGCTCCCCCGCGTGAGCGAGCTGGACGAGGTGCCCCAGGCCGCGCGCGCGCGCCAGGCGCTGCTCGAGAGGGCGGCCCGCCTGTTCGAGGGGATCGCGGGCGAGGAGAGCCGCGACCTCCGCGTGCGCCACCGGACCGCCGTGGCGCACCTCCGGTTGGGCGAGCTGCACTCAGGGCTCGGTCAGCGGGAGCGCGCGGAGCAGGAATCCGCCCGCGCGGTGCCGCTGCTCGAGGCGCTGTACGCCGAACACCCCACGCCCGAGCACCGCCTCAGCCTCAGGCGCGCGCTCCACACGCGCGCGCGGCTCTGGCGGGACCTCGGGCGGCTCGCTCCCGCGGAGCAGTCGGTCGTCCGGGCGATCCGTCTCCACGACCCCGCCGGGCCGGACCGGCCCGCGTCGCCCGCGGCGATGTCCGAGCTGGCGTATCAGCTGAACACGCTCGCCGTGATCGAGCAGCAGACCGGGCGCGTCGAGCCCGCGAGCGGACGGTTCCTGGACGCGCTGTCCTGGATCGAGAAGGCGCGCTCTCTCTGCCAGCGGCAGATCGAGGTGCTCGAGGGCCTGCGGGCGTCCGCGCCGGCCCGACCGCTGCGCGGGCTTCGACGTGGACGTGCTGGTCCTGGGCGAGACCGGGACGGGGAAGGAGCTGGTCGCGCGCCGGATCCACGAGCGCTCGCGGCGCCGCGCCGGGCCTTTCGTGGGGCTCGACTGCAACATGGTCCCGGTCACGCTCTTTGGCCCGGGACGCTCGACTGAGGCGTAGAATCCCACCCATGCGCCGCGCCCGCTGGATGCTGCTCGCCGCCGCGCTCGCGCTCGCCGGCGTCGTGCTCTGCGCGACCAGCTACGAGTCCTACTCCTCGCTCTACGACGCGGAGTACATCGGGAGCGCCGCGTGCGGGACGTGCCACACCCAGGTCTACGCCGACTGGAAACAGTCCCCGCACGCGAGGATGACCGAGCCGGCCACGCCGGCGCGCGTGCTCGGTGACTTCAGCGGGCGCCCCTGGCTCCTCGACGGGCAGCCGGTGGCAAGGACCTGGCGCGAGGGGGACGACTTCTGGATGGGGCTCCTCGAGCCGAAGAGCGGGCGCCTCGTGCCGTTCAAGGTGGACTACGCGATCGGCTACCAGTACCGCCAGACCTACCTGACCCGCGAGAGCGGCGGGGTGCTCCGCCGCCTCCCGCTCGAGTGGTCCGTGGAGCAGCGCGGGTTCTTCCCCTACTGGAACTTCCAGGAGGGGACGCGGGCGACGCTGCCCGACCTCTGGGAGCAGACGCGGACGCTCCACTCGGCCTGGAACCTCTACTGCGCCCGCTGCCACACGACCCACCTGGAGGTCGTGGAGAAGGACGCGAGCCACACCCGCGCGGTCACCCGATGGACCGAGGACGGGATCGCCTGCGAGGCCTGCCACGGCCCGGGGAGCCACCACCGGAACTACTTCGCCCGGAACTACGTGAACCGCTTCGCGGCCTTCGTGAACGGACGGCTCCGCGGGCAGCCGGCCGCCTACATCGCGACCGCGTCGAAGCTGACCAAGGGTCAGGACCTGAGCGTCTGCGCGCGCTGCCACGGACCCGACATCCAGATGGCCACGACCGACGTCTACCGGGACTACGAGCCGGGCTACAGCCGGACGGGACGGATCAACGACCTCTCGCCCTATTTCAAGCAGGTGCCGCTCGAGCCCGGCCGCTCCCACCCCGCGACCGTCGAGTGCTGGGGGGACGGCCGCCCGCGCGGCATCGCGATGCTCTTCCGGTCGTTCGTGGAATCGGCGTGCTACGAGAAGGGGAACGTGCGGTGCACGGACTGCCATGATCCCCACGACAACAAGCGCGCGCGCCGGCCCGGCCTCCTCGAGGCCGGGGCCGAGAGCGACGCCTGGTGCCTCCGGTGCCACGGCGCGCTGGCCGCGGACCCCGGCGCGCACACGCATCACGCCGCCGGGCAGGCCGGGTCGTTCTGCTATGACTGCCACATGCCGCGGCACATCCAGAACCTCGCCACCGGAGTGAACCGGCCGGTCCGCACCCACTGGATGAGCGAGGTCCCGCGGCCCGAGGTCTCCGGGCGCCTGGGGCTCGACCAGGCGCCCAACGCCTGCAACGACTGTCACCGGGACCGCACGCCCGCCTGGGCGTCCGAGTGGATGCGGAAGTGGTGGCCGGCGCGCTGACGGCGGACGACTCCGCGGGCGACCCGCCGGCGAGTGCGCGTGCCGACCTCGGGGTCGCGCTCCTCCTCGCGGTCCTGGTCGCCGCCGCGCGGCTGCCCTGGCCGCCGTCCTCGCCGCACGAGTGGGACTCGGCCGCCTACCTCGCCCAGCTCGAGCTCCTCGTGGATCATGGCGAGCTCGGCGCGGCTCCTTTCGAGATGGACCACCCGCTCTACGTGCTGGCGCTCGGGCTCACCGCCGCGGTCGGGCGCGCCGCGGCGGGACTCATCGAGCTCGAGCGGGCCGCGTGGTGGACCTCGATCTGGACCGGGGCGCTCGGCGCGGCCGCGCTCTTCCTCGCGCTCCGCGGGACTCTCGACCGCTGGTCGGCGCTCGCCGGCGCGATCGCGTGGGCCGCCTTCCCGATGCAGTGGTGGTATGCCCAGGCCCAGCTCTCCGACGGCCCCTCGGCCGGCGCGCTCGCGGGCTGCCTGCTCGCGCTCGTCTGGTGGCTGCGCCGCCCGGGCGTCGCGCGGTTCCTGGTCGTGCTGCTCGCGCACGGCGCGGTGGTGCTGATCCGGCCCGCGAACCTCTTCACCTGGGCGGCGCTCGGCGCGCTCGCCGTGATCGACGCCGTCCGCCGGCGGCGTGCGCGCTTCCTCGCGCTCCTCCCGCTCGTGGCGCTCCCGCCGCTCGCGCTGCTCGTCGGGCGTCTCGCCGTCCTGCCCGACTTCACGCCGGCCTTCGCGTTCTCCGATTCGGGACAGAACGACTTCCGTCTCGCGCGGCTCCTCGACGGGGAGCGGCTGGCCCGCTACGGGGGCGACCTCCTGCGCGGGGTCACGCTGGCCCCGCTGCTCCTCGCGGCGGCGGCGCCGTTCCTGGTCCTCCGGCGCGCGCGGCCCGGCGAGGCGCGCCTCCTGCTGGTCGCGATGCTCTGGATCGTCTGCTACGTCCCCGTGGCCGGCTCCAAGAAGGGGATGGACCTCCGGTTCCTGGTGCCGCTCGGCATCCCGATCGCCGCGCTCGCCGCCTTGTCGCTCAACCGGCTCTTCGCGGGCTTCGCTCCCCGCGTCCGCGCGCTGGGCCTCCTCGCGGCGGCGGCCGGCATCGGCGCGCTGGGGTGGCAGCAGGCGCGGCCGGTCCTCGTGCTGATGCGCGACCGATTGCACTACCAGAAAGCGCTGGCCTGGTGGTACCGCGACCATGCTCCCGCGGACGCGCTCCTCCTGACCGCCGCCGAGGACTGCATGCTCGGGACGCTGCTCCCGGGGCGGCGGCGGCTCTTCGTGAACGGCCCGGAGGAGCAGGCGCAGGCGCTTCCCGGGATCGAGGAGGCGCTGGCCGCGGGGCAGCGGGTGTTCCTCCAGCGGATCGACGGCTGCCTGGACTGGCTGGCGCGCGAGCTCGAGCGGCGGGGCTGGCGTCTGGTGGTGGCGGGCCGGCTCCCCGCCGACCTCATCCGGAACCAGATCGATATCGGAGCGGGATGGATGCGCGCCGACCTGCTTTACGACGTGAAGGACGGCGAGATCGTGGAGGTACGGCGGCCGTGATCGGGGTCAGGGCCGCTCCCGCTCCAGGATGACCTCGTAGTACTTGGCCGCCCCGTACGCGCCCGAGCCGGGCGCGAAGACCTGGACCAGCCGCCAGCCCTCGCGCGCGTGATCCTCGATCACGCGGTGGTAGCTGTGCTCCGCCGCCTTGCGGGCCGCGAACCACCCTTCTCCGAGGCGGACGAACCTGTACTCGTAGTGTGTGGCCACCGTTCACGCTCCTCTCGCGGGCGAGCGTAGCACGGCGCCGAGCAGGAGATCGACGATGCGCGCGCCCGCGCGTCCGTCTCCGTAGGGGTTGGGCCAGGTCCTCGGCCGCGCGACCATCTCGCGCGCGCGCGCCACGATCCGCGACGGGTCCGACCCGGCGAGCGCGTTCGCGCCCACCTCGACCGACTCGGGCCGCTCGGTGCTGTCGCGCAGCGTCACGCACGGGACCCGGAGCGCGCAGGCCTCCTCCTGGAGCCCGCCCGAGTCGGTGAGCACCAGCGCCGCGCCTTCGAGGAGCCCGAGGAACGCGCGGTACCCGAGCGCCGGCATCAGGCGCACCGGGCCCCGCGGCCGGAGCCCGGCCTGCGCGATCCGCCTCGCGGTCCGCGGATGGAGCGACATCAGGACCGGCCGGCGGAGCGCGCGCCCCGCCCGCGCCAGGCCGGCGAGCAGGTCCCGGAGCGTTCCGAGCCGCTCGACGCTGGCGGGACGGTGCATCGTGGCCAGGGCATAGCCGCCGCGCTCCACGCCGAACCGTGCGGGCGCGCCCTCGGCGCGGGCGAGCGGAAGCTGGCGGAGGAGCTCGTCCACCACCGTGTTCCCGGTGACGTGGATCCGCGCCCGATCGATCCCCTCGCGGCAGAGGTTCCGCCGCGCCGCGTCGGTGGGCGCGAAGAGGTCGGTCGCGAGGTGGTCGGTGAGGATGCGGTTGGTCTCCTCGGGCATCGTCCGGTCGCCCGAGCGGAGCCCGGCCTCGACGTGCCCGATCCGGAGCCCCAGCGTCTGTGCCGCGAGCGCCGCCGCCAGCACCGAGTTCGTGTCCCCCTCGACCAGCACGACGTCCGGCCGCTCCCGGCGCAGCACCGGCTCAATGCGACGGAGCACCCGCCCCAACTGTCGCGCGCCGCTCCCCGAGCCGACCCCGAGGTTGAGATCGGGATCGGGCAGCTCCAGCTCCCGGAAGAGCCGGGCCGCGAGCTCGGCCGAGTAGTGCTGTCCGGTATGGACCAGGAGGCCGGGCGCGCCGCGTTCGCGGAGCGCGCGGAGGACCGGCGCCATCTTGATCACCTCGGGCCGGGTCCCGACCACGACCGCGACCTTCACCTCCGGGTCTCCGCCGGAGCCGCCCGCGTCCGGACGCGCGGCGGCTCGTAGCGGGGGGCCCGGTCGCCGAAGCGGCGCGCCAGCACGCCGAGGACGGCCGGGAGCGTCCGGACGATGCTCATCTTGCTCCGTCCCACGCGCTCGCGGTAATCGAGCTCGATCGGGATCTCGACCGCGCGGATCCGGACCCAGCGGAGCTTGAGCAGGAGGTCCGTGACCGCCTCGAAGCCGCACGCGTCGAGGAAGCGGTCGCCGAAGAGCCGCCGCGCCGCGCGGAGCTTGCCGGCGCGGCAGGCCCGGAAGCCGCAGGTGTAGTCCCGGACTCCCGCGATCGGGAAGCAGGCCTGGAGCAGCAGCCGGGCGCACAGGGAGAAGAGCCGGCGGTGCGCCGGCACGCCGCGCACGCGGGCGCCCGGCCGGTAGCGGGACGCGATGGCCACGTCGTGCCCTCCGCCGATCGCGGCGGCCAGCGCGGGGATCTGCTCGGGCGAGTGGGTGGCGTCCGCGTCCAGCGTGACCAGCACGTCGTCGTCCTGCGCGCACTCGAGGCACCACTCGAAGCCGGTGCGGAGCGCCGCGCCCAGTCCCCGGTTCCGGTCGTGCGCGAGAACGGTCAGCCGGAAGCCCGCCTCCCCGGCGGCGCGGCGCGCCTCGGCGACCGTCCGGTCGCGGCTCCCGTCATCCACGAGGACCGCCTGCCACGGCACGCCCGAGAGCGCGCGGGCCGCGCGGAGCAGCGTCGGACGGATCGCTGCCTCCTCGTCGTAGGCCGGCAGGATCACGTGGATCATCGGCGCACCGGGGCGGGAACGGAGGAGGCCGTCCCGGCGCGGAGCGCCGCGGCCAGCTCCTCGGTCACCTCGCAGCACGAGTTCCAGGAGTTCACGCGCGGGTAGACCTGCGACGTGCCGGCGAGGTAGAGGCGGCCCGGGATCAGCGTGACCGGCGGGCGCCGGCGCAGGTAGCCGAGCGGCCAGAGCGGCTCCACGAACGGGGCCCGGAACAGGAATCCGTCGGCCACCGTGCGCGCGGCCTCCGGGAACAGGCGCTCGAGGTCGCGGCGGAAGGCGTCGAGCAGCGACTCCTCGGGCGCGCGGAAGAGCGGGTTGGACCGGTGCGTGTAGTGGACCAGGTAGCTGAGGTGGAGGCCGCCGGTCCGCTCCGGGGGGATCAGGTGGGACATCTCCACGATCCCCTGGCAGAACGTGCCGCTCTCGACGACCGGCATCCAGAAGAAGCGCGAGAGGGGTCGCTCGGTGAGGAAGGCGGCGCTCACCACCCCCTGGTAGTCGAGGCGGAGGCCGGCCACGCCGGGCGGGAGCCCGAGCGGGGCCGCGAGGCGCTGCACCTCGGGGAGCGGGAGCGTGGCGACCACGAGGTCGAAGGGCTCGCGTCCGGAGTCGTGGACCAAACGGGTCCCTTCCCCGTCGCGCTCGAGCGCGCGCACGGCGGTCCCGGGCCGGAGCTCCACGCCCGCGTCGAGAAGCGCGCGCTCCAGCGCCTGGACGAGCGCGCGGTAGCCGCCGCGCAGGCAGCCCCGCACCTCGCGGCGCGTGTTCTTCTCGCGGCTCAGGCGGTGATGGAGCCAGAGGGCCGGCACGCTATCGAAATTCTGGCCCAGCTTGGCCGCGAGGAGCGGGCGCAGGAGCGTGCGCGTGGCGCGCGCGCCGATCTGGGACTCGAGCCACGCGGGCGCCGGGAGCCCGTCCAGCGCGTCCTCGTCCGGGCGGAGCGCGCGGATGCGGAGTCCCAGCCAGCCCAGCCGCAGCCGGTCGAGGAGCGGGAGCGGCGCGAAGCGCAGGAGGTCGAGCGCGGTGTCGAGCGGGTGGAGCCGGCCCCGGTGCACGAAGCCCATCGCGGTCGGCCGCCACGTCACCTCGTCCGCGAGGCCGAGCCGGTCGAGGAGGGCGAGCAGCGCGCGGTCGGTCGGGAGGATCGAGTGGTAGAAGCGCTCGAGCCAGAGGTCCCCGAACGCGAAGCTGGCGCCGAGCCCGCCGAGCGACTCTTCCGTCTCGAAGAGCGACACCTGATGGCCCAGACGGACCAGGTGCAGCGCGCTGGTCAGCCCCGAAATGCCCCCGCCCAGGACCGCGGCCGAGAGCCCCATGCTGGACCCAGTGGGTGTGAGACGACGGAGGCCCGGGAGGTGCCTGGACCATGCCAGGGCGGAGATCCCTTTTCCCGATGCCGCAGGAGGTCCGTGTCGCGCGGATTCCCCCCCCTCTTTATCGGAGCCGCCCGGACGGCCTTTACAGGGTACGCCGGGTACACCGATAAGCCAAGTCGATGGACGACCAGGGGTTGGCGACCGTGAGCGTGGACGTGGACCCCGTGGACGTCCACCTCGAGGGGTACGGCCACCGCCGGGTCGCGCCGGACCGGCTCGTGTGGCGCGCGGCGGTGCCGCGGATCGTCGAGGTCTGCGCGCGGGTCGGGCTCCGGGCGACCTTCTTCGTGGTCGGGCGGGACGCGGCGCCGGAGGCGGCGGCTCTGCGCGACCTGGTGGCGGCGGGGCACGAGGTCGCCAGCCATTCGATGACGCACCCGATGCCGTTCCTGGCGCTGGGCGCGGAGCGGATCGCGCGCGAGGTGGAGGAGTCGCGGCGGGCGCTCGAGGCGGCCGCGGGGGTGGAGGTGCGGGGCTTCCGCGCGCCGCACTGGGACGCGGACGAGCGGCTGCTCGCGCCGCTCGCGCGCGCGGGGTATCGCTACGACGCGTCGCTGCTGCCGACGCTCTGGCTCCCCGCCGCGCGGCTGGCGCTCGCGGCGCGGGGGACGCGGGCGACGCTCCGGCTGCGGCGGACGCCGTTCACGCTCGCGCGCGCGCCGTTCACGTGGGGCGGGCGGCTCCGGGAGTTCCCGGTCTCGGTGGCGGGCCGGCTGCGCCTGCCGCTCTATCACACCGCGCGCTGGTTCACGGACGAGCGCCGGTTCGCCGCGCGCCTGGACGCGTGCGCGCGGCGCGGGGAGCCGCTCTCGTACGCGCTCCACGCGGTGGACGCGCTCGGCCTCCGGGAGGACGGCGTGGACCCGCGGCTCGCGCGGCACCCGGGGATGGACCGGCCGCTCGCCGAGAAGCTCGCGGTGCTGGAGTCGAGCCTGCGCGCGGTGGCCGCGCGGTTCCGCGCGCTGCCGTTCGGGGAGCGGCTCCCCTAGCCCCGCCCCTCGCCGGCCAGCGCGGGGACGTAGCAGCGCTGGACGTACTCCTTGAGCATCCGCCGCGCGGAGAAGGCGGGCGTCACGGTCTGGATCGCGCGCCGCACCACGCCCAGCCAGCGCACCGGGAGCCCCGAGGGGTCGCGCTCGTAGTAGAGCGGCACGATCTGCCGCTCGAGCAGGCGGTACAGTTCGCCCGCGTCGTGCTCGTCCTGGCCGGGACCGCCGCCGTTGCCCGGCACCGCCCAGCCGTTCGAGCCGTCGTGCCCCTCCATCCACCAGCCATCCAGCACCGAGAGGCTCGGCACGCCGTTGACCGCGGCCTTCATCCCCGACGTCCCGCAGGCCTCCTGCGGCGGCGTCGGGTTGTTCAGCCAGAGATCGACGCCCTGCACCACGAAGGAGGCCACGTACATGTCGTAGTCCTCCACGAACGCCACCCGCCCGGCGAAGCGGTGGTCGCGCGCCGCCTGGTAGACGGCGCGCAGCAGCTCCTTCCCCGGCTCGTCCGCCGGATGTGCCTTCCCCGCGAACAGGAACTGCACGGGCCGCCGCGCGTCGGCGACCAGCGCCTCGAACCGCTCGAGGTCCCGGAGCACCAGCGACGCGCGCTTGTAGGTGGCGAAGCGACGCGTGAACCCCACCGTGAGCGCCTCGGGGTCGAAGAGCGAGCCGAACGCGACTGGCTGCCCCGGCTCCGAGCCGCTCTCGCTCCAGCGCTCACGCGCGCGGTCGCGGAGGAACCGGAAGAGCCGCGCCTTGAGCAGGCGCCGCGCCTCCCACAGGGCCGCGTCGGGGACCTCGGCGAAGCGGAGCCAGAGCCCCGGCTCGTCCAGGCGGTCCACCCAGTCCTCGCCCAGGTGACGGCAGAGGAGCTGGTCCATCTCGGGAGCCACCCACGTGGGAACGTGCACGCCGTTCGTGACCGACACGATCGGCACCTCGTCCTCGGGACGGTCGGGCCAGAGCGGCTGCCACATGCGCCGCGAGACCTCGCCGTGCCGGCGGCTCACGCCGTTCCGGAAACCGCTGAGCCGGAGCGCGAGGCGGGTCATGTTGAAGCCGGTCCCCCAGCTCTCCTCGTGCGCGGCCAGCTCCAGGATGCGGGCGAGGCTGTCGCCGAGCCCGCCGCCCACGGCCTCGACGAGGCTCAGGTGCCGCTCGACCGTGGGGATCGGGAAGGAGTCGTGACCGGCGGGCACGGGCGTGTGGGTCGTGAACACGGTGTTCGACCGCACCTGCGCGACCGCGAGGTCGAAATCGACCCCCGACTGGAGTTTCTCGCGCAGGCGCTCCACCATCATCAGCGCGGTGTGCCCCTCGTTGGCGTGCCAGACCCTCGGCTCGAGGCCGAGCTCGCGGAGCAGCCGCACGCCGCCGATCCCCAGCAGCATCTCCTGGCGGAGCCGCATCTCGCGGTCGCCGCCGTAGAGGCGGTCGGTCAGCTCGCGGTCCTCGGGCGCGTTCGCCTCGATGTCGCTGTCCATCAGGTAGAGGACGGTGCGCCCGGCCGACACCTTCCAGATCGCGACCTTGAGGACGCGCTGGGGCAGGTCGAGCGTGAGCACGCGCCGGCTCCCGTCGGGCTTCAGCGCCGGCTCGACCGCGACCAGCTCCCCGTCGATGCGGAGGTAGACCTCCTCCTGCCGCCCCTCGGGTCCGATCCGCTGCTTGAAGTAGCCGAGCGGATACATGAAGCCCACGCCCACGAGCGGGACTCCGAGGTCGCTCGCCTCCTTCGCGTGATCGCCGGCGAGGATGCCGAGGCCGCCGGCATAGAGCGGCAGCGACGGGTGCAGGCCATACTCCGCGGAGAAGTACGCGACCAGCGAGTCGGCGAGCGCGGGGTGGTGCCGGCGGCACCAGCCGCCGTCGGGGCGCGTGGCGCGTCCGAACGCGCGGAGCACGCCGTCGTAGATGCGGAGATACTCGGGGTCGCGCGCCGCGGCCTCGAGCCGTTCGGGCGCGATCTCGTGGAGCAGCCGCACCGGGTTGTGCCGCGTGCGGCGCCAGAGCCAGGGATCGAGCCGTGCGAACACGGCCCACGCGCCGCGCCCCCAGCTCCACCAGAGATTGCGGGCCAGCTCGGGCAGCCGCTCGAGCGACGTCGGCAGAGGGGTTTGAGTCATTCGATGATCACCGGACGGGTTTCCTGGGTCTGCAAAGGCGGAAGCATCGGGCACCGGCCGCCGCCCCGCAACCATCGCGGCGACCGCTCGAGCCGCGCCCGGAGGGCCGGCAGGGCCGCCACCGGCCGTTCCCCTGCATCGGAAGAACGCGGCTCGCGCCCCGCGCCCAAGCCCGCGTTCTTTTTTCCCGCCCTCGAAGGGAACGGTGGACCGGCCCGTATGCCTTGTGTATGGTAGTTCCCATACACTGATACACCAGGCGCGCACGATTACGTAACCCAAGTGTTTATCAACATCAACACCTCGAATGGCGTCCCGATCTACCGTCAGATCGCGGACCAGGTGAAGGTCGCCGTCGCCACGGGGAGCCTGAAGACCGGGGATCAGCTCCCCTCCGTGCGCGGCCTTTCGGAGACGCTGGTCGTGAACCCTACAACCGTGCAGCGGGCCTACCTGGAGCTGGAGCGCGGCGGCGTGATCGAGACCCGCCGTGGCCAGGGGACGTACGTCACCGGGCGCGGCGCGCGGCTCGCGCCCGACGAGAGCCGCCGGCGCACGATCGAGGCGCTGCGCCACGCGCTCGCCGAGGCGAACCGCTGCCAGGTGGACGAGGCCGAGCTGCGCCGCCTCGTCGAGGAGGAGATCGCCCGCTTCTACCGGTCCGGCCCAGAGCAGGGGAGTTGAGTCCCATGGATGAGACCACGGTCCGCTTCGCGGACGTCTGGCGGAGCTTCGGCGGTCAGCCGGCGCTGGAAGGCCTCGGCTTCACGGTCCCCCGCGGGTCGATCACCGCGCTGCTCGGGCCCAACGGCGCCGGGAAGACCACGGCGCTCAAGTGCCTGGTCGGGCTCCTCCGGCCCGACCGCGGTCGGATCGTGGTGCTGGGCCGCGAGGTCGAGCGGCTCGACGCCCGCACCCGCGAGGCGCTCGGCTACCTCTCCGAGCGCCAGGCGCTCGACCCGCGCCTCACGGTCGGCCAGCTCCTCGAGTATGCGCGCGCGCTGAACCCGCGCTGGGACGACGCGCTCGCCGCCGACCTCGGGCGCCGGCTCGAGCTGCCGGCGGGCTCGACGGTGGGCGCGCTTTCGCAGGGCTCGGCGCGGAAGCTCGGCCTCCTGATCGTGCTGGCGCCGCGCCCGGAGCTGCTCGTGCTGGACGAGCCGGCCGCGAACCTGGACGCGGCCGTGCGCCGCGAGTTCCTGGAGACGGTGCTGGACCTCTTCCGGGGGCACGGGATGACCGTGCTGCTCTCCACGCACCTGCTCCACGACGTGGAGCGGCTGGCGGACCGGGTGGCGCTGATCGAGGCGGGGCGGCTCCGCGTCGAGGACTCGCTCGACGGGCTCAAGGAGCGGGTCAAGGCGATCCGCGTGATCGGAGGCGCGGCGGCGCCGCTCCCGCCCTTCCGGCTGCCGGGGCTCCTCCGCGAGCGGCGTGCGGGACGCGAGGCGCTGCTCACCGTCGAGGGCTTCGACGAACGGACTCTGCCGGCACTCCGCGAGCAGACTTCCGCGGCGCTGGAGGTCGTGGACCTGCCGCTCGAGGACATCTTCATCGCGTACGCCACGGCGTCGCGCGAGGCGTCGGTCTGATCGAAAGGAATCGACCATGTGGAAGGCCAACCTCGTCAAGGAAGCGCGCGCGCAGCGCGGGCTCGTCCTCGACTGGCTCGTCGTTGCGCTCGTGGCGGTCACCGTCTTCTCGGGGGACTCGCCGGTCGGGTGCGCTCTCTTCGCGATCCCCTTCGCCGCGGCGCTCGCCGCCCGCATCGGCGGGGACGAGACCGTGCACGGCACCTGGGAGTTCGTGCTGACCCGACCCATCGACCGCGCGGGCTGGGTGCAGACCCGCTTCCTGATCGGCTTCCTGCCGGTGGCGGTCGCGATCGCGTTCTTCGGTCTCGCCGACGCGGCCGATCTGCACGCCCGGTTCGGGCGGCTCCTGGCCGAGTCCGGGCCCGGCTTCCGGCCGCCGTCGCTCGATCCTGTCCTCTACCTCCTGGCCGGAGGCGTCGCGCTCCTGGTCTATTCGATCACCTGGCTGAACGCGGTGCGGGAGACGCGCCCCGAGCGGGTGCACGGCCACGCGTGGACCGGCGCCTTCGCGGGCGCGTTCCTCTGCTGGCTGCTCGCGTACGCGATCTCGCTCTTCTTCGGAGGGCCGATCCGAGGGGACTTCCTCCAGGAGGGCAGCCGGGCGGCCGGGCGCCTTCCCTTCCTACTGGCGCTCCTCGTCGGCTCAGGCCTCATGTTCCTGGCAGCGCGCCGCTCGTTCGTGCGCCACGAGGTGCCGGGACCCGGCGACGCCGCGGCCGCGCGGCGGGGCTCGGGGGTCTGGATCGGACTCGTCATCGTGGTCCTGGTGGTGCTCGCCCTGTTCACCATCCTCTTCCTCTCGGCCCGGCCGGGGCGGCCGTAGCGCATCATGGAGTGCATGAAATGAACCCCTCTGGCATGGCCTGGTCCGGTTTCGCGATCCTGTGTCTGGTCACGGTGCTGGTGGGCGCCGTGATCCTCTGGTCTCGTCGCAGCGGGTCCGCCGCGGTCCGCCTCCCGCGGCCTCGCGCGGGCCCGGTCGCGCGCGTGGCGCTCGCGATCACGGGTCTCGTCTGCCTGGGCCTCGCGGGCGGGGCCGAGCTGCGGGCGTTCCGCGCGGGCGCCGCTCCCGGGCCCGCGACGTGGCGGCGGGTCGTGGAGGCAGCTCCCGAGGCGGAGCCGGGCGCGCCGCGCTTCCACCTCCTGGCCGCCGTGTACGACGGGCCCGCGGGAACCGGCCCGCGGTCGATGCACGAGGCGGTGCTGCCGGTCCGAGGGCAGAGGATCGAGCACGACCTCCCGTCGCTCGGCCTGACGCTCCGTCTCCGGGTCGAGGGGGAGAACGCGCCCGAGGGAGAGGTGGAGCACGACGTGTTCGCGCGCCATTCCTGGTTCCAGCACCGGGGCTGGTTGCGGCCCGAGCCGATCGACCTCGGGGACGGGCGGCCCTTCCGCGTGATGCTGGCGATGGACGCGCCATCGCGGGTGCCGCCGCTCGGCCTCGTGCGCCGGCCGGGCCCGACGGTCGTGCTGCTCGGGCGGCCGCTCAGCTCCGGGGACGAGCTGGAGCCGGCGCCGGCCGCCGAGGCGCTCGCGCGGGCGTTCCGCCCGCTGGGCCTCCCGCCCGTTGGTTACGAGCCGGTCCGGAGCGGCGACCCGGTGGGCCGGGTGGCGCAGTGCATCAACGTATGGGGGCTGCTCCTCGTCATGTCCGGGCTCCTCTTCCTGCTCCTCGGCCTCATCCGCTTCGTGCAGGCGGCGGCGGTGGCGATCGTGGTGCCGCTGGTGCTCACGTCGGCGCTGATCCGGAGCGAGCTGGCGCTCGGCGAGAGCGGTCTTGAGCGCGAGGATCCCGCCGAGCGCGTGCGCGCCCTGACGCGGGTGGCCGGCGCGACGCTCTTCCCCGCGCGGGCGACCCAGGTCCTCCTCAAGCATTTCTCGGAGGAGGGGGACGAGGAGGTGCGCGCCGACCTGACCGATCTCACGGTCGGGCTGCCGTTCCACGATCGGACCCCGCTCCTCGAGCGGGCCGCGGCCGATCCGTCCGAGCTGGTGCGCCGGGCGGCGTCGCGGGGGCGCCAGCAGAAGCCCCGCGCGAGCGACTGAAGCTCAGGGCGTCGGTCGGACACGCCCCACAGAAGGGGAAGCACGACGGGAACGACGCCACCCCCTGCACACAGAGAGTGTGCCCGACCAGAGCCGGGTCGTTGGGGATGCCAACCGCAAAGACGGCAGGAGGAGTTTGCTTGTTCGAGAGTACAGCCGAGCCGTTCCGGTCTGGGACAGGGGCTCGCCGCGTACGCGGCCAGCGACCACGGGCCCGTCCTCAGCGCGGCCGGTGTCGTTCCGCCTGCCGCGCGATCTCGCGGGCCACGTCGGCGAGCGCGGCGCGGCGGGCCTCGTCGGCGTCGATCCGGGAGGCGACCAGCGCCGCGAGATAGAGGCCCTCCGCGCGGTCGTCGCGCCCGTCGCGGGCCGCCTCACGATGGAGACGGACACAGAGCAGGCCCGCGAGGCCCGCGACCAGCGTCGCCACGCCGCCGACCGCCGCGCTGGCCGTGAGCCGCGCGGCGCCGGCGCCGTCCACGAGGCGGAGGAGCGTGTAGACCGCGATCCCGAGCGCCGCCGCGGTGCAGGCCAGGCCGGCGATCAGCGCGGCCTGCGCGCGGCGGACCGACGCGGCGCGGAGCCGACGGAGCCGGCGGTAGTGGAGGCGGAGCAGCTCGGCGGCGGGCTCCGCGTGCGGACTTCGTTCGGGCGTCCGGCCCGCCTCGAGCTCCAGCTCCAGGTCCGCCAGCTCGTGCTCGAGACGGCCGAGGCGCGGGCGGCGCGACAGGGCCGCGAGCGCGGCGAGCGCCGCGACAGAGCCGCCGACCCAGAGCGCACGGGACGGCGCCGCGAGGGTCTCGGAGGCGAGCGCCGCGATCGCGACGATGAACGCGACCGTCAAGGCGACGATCCACCAGGCCTGTCTCCAGGCCGCGGTTCCACGCAGCAGCAGGCGGACCTCGCTCGCCTGATGGCGGAGCCGGCCCGCGCGCAGCGCGCCGGGCGCGGTCGGGTCCTCGGTGAGCCGCATTCTCCGCAGCACGAGACGGCCGGTCTCGAGGTGCGCGCCTGCATTCTCGACCGAGTCGCGCGCGATCATCGCCGTCCACGTGCGCGAGGCGGCCCACACGAGCGCGTAGCCGGCCAGTCCCGCGGGGATCGCTCCCCAGCTCCGGAGACTCCACTGGTCCTGGTAGAGGAGGACCCCGCCGAGCGCGGCCAGCGCGACCGTCAGGAACCAGGCCAGCAGCGCCAGATCGCGCGAGTGCCGCCAGGCCTTCCGGCGGCGCGCCAGCTCCAGCTCGGCGGCGCGGACGTCCAGCTCGACCTCGATGGGTCCGGCGATGGACGCGTCCACCCGGTCGCCCTCGTGGTCCGCCAATCGATGATCTCCTTTGTCCCCGCGCGTGCCCAAGCCCTTGGGCCGAGAGTATATCGGTGCGGGAAAAATGGTGTCAGGCACCTTTTTCCGCGGCGGAAAAAGGTGCCTGACACCATTTTTTACCGGATGCGGCGCGTGTGCCAGGCGCGACGGGTCGCCTCGAAGCCCGCTGGGTCGGCGGGGCGCGCGCCGGGACCGTAGGGATAGCCGCCCATGCCGCGGAACGGAAGCGGCTCGACCGTGTCGGGGAACGCCGTGTACGGATCGCGGTCCTTGCACCAGCCGGACGCGCGCAGCACGTAGGTGCGCGCGCGCCCGGCCGGGACCGTCGGGAGCGCGGGGAACACCACCGCCACCTCCTCGCCGCGACCGAAGATCGCGTAGCGGTCGTCGGCCTCGAGCAGCAGCTCGCGCACGTCGCCGAAGCGCGTGTAGTCGCCGGCGAGGTCACGGAACGGGACGCCCGCCTCGCGCCGCTCGTAGTCATAGGTCGTCGGGTCCCGCCCGTCGGGCGAGAACTCGCGCGGATAGCCGACGGCGCGGAGCATA
>Ga0187892_10003091_pt1 | contig 31261 bp, 26 predicted proteins | sample MA1701073metaG_FD_139345 | JGI IMG/M metagenome (GOLD analysis project Ga0187892, IMG submission 139345) | Bio-ooze microbial communities from a basaltic lava cave in the Kipuka Kanohina Cave System on the Island of Hawaii, USA - MA170107-3 metaG ...
GAACTCCGTTCGCCGTTCAACCGCCTGGGCGGGACGGACCCCGCCGACCGGAACCTGATCTCGGGCAACAATCAGGGCGTCGGGTTTTCCGGCCTGGGCAACGAGAACCTCGTGCAAGGGAACCTCATCGGCACCGACAAGACGGGCACGCTCGACCTTGGGAATACCAGCTTCGGCGTGCGAACCAGCCTCACCGTTTCCAATCGGATCGGCGGCGCGACATCGACGCCGGGACTACCGCCGGGGAACGTCATCTCCGGCAACGGCGCAGGCATCCGAATCGGTGCGGGCGGTCAACATTTCATCCAAGGGAACCTGATCGGACGGGATGCCACCGGTGCGCAGGCCCTGCCCAACAGCGGGAACGGGATTCGTCTGGAGTTTGGCCCCACGGGGGTCACCGTGGGAGGGACGGCGGATGGGGAAGGCAACGTCATCGCCCATAGCGGCAGCGCCGGGATCGTCGTTTCCAACGGCACCGCCCACGCCATCCTCGGGAACGACATCTTCCTGAACGGCGCGCTGGGCATCGACCTCACCGGCGACGGCGTCACTCCCAACGACGGCTGCGATCCCGACAGCGGTGCGAACAATCTGCAGAACCGGCCCGAGTTGACCATGGCGAACAACATCACAGGCGGGATCCGGATCCAGGGTTTTCTGGACAAGGTCGCCAACGCGCCGTACCGGATCGAGTTCTTTGCGAGCAGCGCGTGCGACCCGAGTGGCTTCGGCGAAGGCGAAATATTCCTCGGGTCCATGGATTTGGCCAGCGGGGGCGGCTGCGTCGCCGTTATCGACGTGACGTTGCCGGTCGTGGTGCCCGATGGGCATTTCATCACTGCCACGACCACCGACGAGGGCAACAACACCTCCGAGTTCTCCGAGTGCGTCCAAGCCGAGGGCGCTGCTTCCGTCGTCGCCTGTTCCCTCGCGCCGCAGTCCGACACGAACCTCGTTGGCGAGGTCCACACCGTCGTGGCCACGGTCACATCCAACGGTGTCCCCCTCAGCGGGGTCACCGTGGATTTCGACGTCACTGCCGGCCCGAACCTCGGCGAGACCGACTCCGATACCACCGACGCCAACGGCGAAGCTGTGTTCCAGTACACGAGCAACGGCACGCCCGGCACGGATACGATCAGCGCCACGGGCATGGTGGATTCCGTGTCGTTTTCCTGTGAGGCCACGAAACTGTGGCTGGCGGCGGACCCGAACCTGGTGGTCACGAAGATTGCTTTCCCGAACCCGGCCTCCACGGCGAGCAACCTCGTCTATACCATCACCGTCACCAACGTCGGCCCCCTCACCGCCACGGGCGTGGTCCTGACCGACACGCTCTCCTCTGGCGTGACGTTCTCCACGGCCTCGCCGAACTGCACCAACATCGCCGGCACGGTGGTTTGCGATCTCGGTTCCCTGGCCAGCGGCGCCGGCGCCGGCATCGCCATCATCGTCGTTCCCAACGCCGACGGCACCGTCACCAACACCGTCAGCGTCGTCGCCAACGAAACCGACGCCAACCCGGCGGACAACACCGACACGACCGTCACGACGGTTGCTTCTCCTCCGATGGGGGACGACCTGACCGTGGAGATCGATGCCGCCCCGATCACCACCACTCCCACGCCCAAGGGGCCCGCCTACGGCACAAGCGGCGCCATCTCGCTGGCCAACAACGGCGTCGTGTACGGCATGGCCGATTTTACGGTCGATATGATGGACGCCACGAAACCGCCCAAGCCCGGCAAGCCGTTGAAACCCAAATGGGCGTTCAATCTGCAAATCACCAACCTGACGTTCGACCTCGGCGCGAACCCCTCGGCGAGACTCAACGTCTATTTGTCCGACGACGCCGTCTTCGATGCCAGCGACACGGCGTTGCTCAAGGCCGGCAAGGAGCCGACGACCGCGGCGCTGGATGCGTTGGCGCAGGTGTTCAAGGCGCCGAAGCTGGGCGCGAAGGTCCCGAAGAGCACGAATTTGAGCGGCAAGTTTGTGCTCGTGGTAATCGACTTCGACGATCAAGTGGACGAATCGAACGAGAACAACAACGCCGCCGCACTCGGGCCGATCCCGTAGCGACAAGGAAGACCGATCTTGAAGCTCAAGCTCGCGGTAGAATTGGGCGGTGTCTGGATCGCTTCGGTGGCGGTGGCCTCGGCAGCCACCTTCTTCATCACCTCGACCGGCGATGAACCGGACGCGAATCCCGGTGACGGCATGTGCCAGACTGCCCTCACCAACTGCACGCTCCGTGCCGCCATCCAGGAAGCCAACGCCCAGGGCGGCACCAACAGCATCAACGCGCAGACTTTTGGCCCGGCCAACACGATCGACCTCACCCAGGATCTGCCGCCGCTGCTGCATCCCGTGGTCGTCGATGGCTTCGTGACCGGCACGCGCCGGTTGGAGATCAACGGACACGGGTTTGCCGGCCTCGATGTGCGCGGCGGCAACAGCACGATCCGCCGCTGGGTGATCAACCGTTGCTCGACCGCGGTCGCCCTGCGGGACAAGGGCCACAACACCGTCGATTTCTGCCTGATCGGCACCGATACGAACGGCACCGTTGCTTTGCTCAACACCGGCGACGGCATTCTGCTGGTGGATTCTCCGAACAACCGCATCGGCGGCGAGTTCGCCGAGGCCTACAACGTCATCTCCGGCAACCTCGGCAACGGCATTCATCTCACCGGCGGTTCCTCGAACACCACCATTCGCGGCAACCTGATCGGCCTCAACGGTGCCGGCAACGGCGCGCTCGGCAACGCCGGCCACGGCATCCACATCGCCGACGGCGGGCGGGCCAACACCATCTCCGGCCTGGCAAGCACCAACGTGATCTCCGGGAACGGCGGGCATGGCATCCTGATCGAGGGCGTCAGCCAGCGGTTCAATCTCATCTCGCGGTGTTTGATTGGCACCGATGTCAGCGGCACGCTGGACCTCGGCAACACGCTCAGCGGCGTGCGCCTCTCCAGCGCGGCCAACAACACCCTCACCAAGAACGTCGTCTCCGGCAACGGCACCGGCGTCGAGATTGTCGGTCCGACCGCCACGTTGAACCAGGTCATCGACAACTGGATCGGCACGGATATGTCGGGCACGCTGCAACTCGGCAATGACACCGACGGCGTCGGGATCGATGACGACGCCTCGGGCAATTTCATCGGCAACGAGAACGTCATCGCCTTCAACGGGGAGGCGGGCGTGCATCTTTTCAGCGGGACCAACAACCTGGTCCGGGGCAACGTTCATTCCAACGGCGGCCTGGGAATCGACCTGGGGCCGGCGGGCGTCACGGCAAACGACATGGATTGTGAGCCTCCAAGCAGAGCCGGAGGTTTCCCAAGATGACAACGAAGCAAAGTATGGACGAATCGTTCCATCTGCTGCTGTTTTCCACAAACCCGTCGTTCATCCGGGAAGCCGTCGCGGCCGGCATCCATGCCATCATCGTGGACTGCGAGCAGGTTGGGAAGGAACGCCGGCAGGCTTCCGCCGACACCGAGGTCAACCTCAACACCGTCGCAGACTTGCGGCGGGTGCGGGAATGCACCGATGCACCGGTGATCTGCCGCATCAACGGCTTCGGGCCGGGCACAGCCGAGGAGGTCGAGCAGGTTATCGCGGCGGGCGCGGACGAGGTCTTGTTGCCCATGGCGCACGCGGTGGAAGAGGTGGAGGCGGTATTGCGCCGCGCCGCCGGCCGTTGCGGGGTGGGAATGTTGATCGAGACCGTCGCGGCGGTCGAGCTGGCGGCTGAGTTCTCGCGCCTGCCCCTGTCGAGAGTGTACGTCGGCCTCAACGACCTGGCCATCGAACGGCGGACCCCGAACATCTTCACCGCGCTGGCCGACGGAACGGTCGAGCGCGTGCGCGAGCATTTCACGGGAACCCCGTTTGGCTTCGGCGGGCTGACCTTGCCCGAGTTCGGTCGTCCGATTCCTTGCCGGCTTTTCATTGCGGAGATGGCCCGGCTGCGGTGCAATTTCACCTTCCTGCGCCGGTCGTTTCATCGCGACGTGAAGGGGCGCGACCTGGCCGTCGAGGTCCCGCGAATCCTCGCCACACTTCCACAAGCCCGCCTGCGTTCGTTTGAAGCCGTGCGGATGGACCGGGAGGAGTTGGTTCGGGCGATCCAGGCGTGGTGAGCGTTCGAAGGACGCCGGTCCGGCGACCGCCTCTTACCGAAAACATTCTTCGATTTCTTTCGGGTAATGCTTGATGGCCGATTGGGCGAACTCGGCCATGCCGGTGCCAAGGCCGCAAAGGCTCGTGGACAGCAGCGCGGCGTTGATGTCGGTCAACTCGGTGCGGGCAGCGCGGGACGCCGGGCCGCGTTTCCTGATCTCCGCGAAGACGTCCTCGACGCGCTTTCCGCCCTCGCGGCAAGGCGTGCATTTGCCGCACGACTCGTACGCCCCGAACGAAAAGACGTGATGCATCAGGTCCCGGATCGAAGTGTGTTCGTCGAACCCGACGATGCCGCCGTGGCCGACCATCGCGCCGTGAGCGCGCAGCTCTTCGAAACCGAACTTGGTGTCCAATAGCGTCGGCGGCAGGATGCCGGCCAGCGGACCGCCGATGATGATCCCCTTGAGCGTGCCCTGCTTCAATCCGCCGCCGAGTTTCTCGACAATATCGCGCACGGTAATGCCGAACTCGACTTCGTAGAGGCCCGGGCGTCGAAACAGCGAGTTGAGCGAGACGAGCTTGGTGCCCTGGCTCTTGCTGAATCCAAGCGCGCGGTAGGCATCGGCGCCGTTCGAGACGATCCAGGGAATGTTGCAGAGCGTTTCGACGTTGTTGACGACCGTCGGTTTGTCCCAGAGACCTTTCTCGGTCGGATACGGAGGCCGGGCGCGGACCTCGGCGCGTTTGCCTTCGATGGAATTGAGCAGGGCCGTTTCCTCGCCGCAAATGTACGCGCCGTGGCCTTCGTAGATTTCCAGGTCGAACGAGAAGTCGCTCCCGCGAATCTTCGCCCCGAGCAAACCGGCTTGCTGGGCTTCCTCCAGCGCTTGCTGTAGAACCTCGTTCGCTTTCGGGTATTCCCGGCGCAGGTAGATGTAACCCTTCTCCGCGCCCACGGCGTAGCCGGCGATGATCATGCCTTCGATCTGACAGTGCGGATCGTCCTCCAGCAGGAACCGGTCGATGTACGCGCCGGGATCGCCTTCGTCGGCGTTCGAGACGATGTACTTGGGCGTGGCGCTCTGCTGCAACACCGCGCGCCACTTGCGTCCCGTCGGGAACCCCGCGCCGCCGCGCCCGCGCAGGCCGGACGCTTCGATGGCGCTGACAACCTGGTCGCGCGGCGTCTGGAGCGTTTTTTCGAGCGCGCGATAGCCACCGTACGCCTGCAATGTTCGCGCCCCGCCCTTGACCACGCGCTCCAGCAAGACCGGCTTGCGGGAATGGACCTCGATAATGGGCCGACTTTCCCCTTCGAACACCGACGGCGCTTCGTAGCATTTGCCCCAGCAATAAAGCCGCTCCTGCTGCGTTTCAGCCTTTGCCCAGCGCTCCGGATTCAAATGCCGCGCCACGAAACACGCCGTGCCCTGACAGGCTTTGCCCGCGAGCGCCCCGTGCAGCCGGTAAAACGAATCGTGGTGTGGCTGATGCCGGATGTGATCGGTTTTCATCTTGCTAGGATCATGGTTCGTGCTGGTCCAGATTCATACACTGGAAGCACGGAGGATGAAAAGGATGAAACTCCCACAGACACCAGCACCCAGCGGCGCTGCACGAATCACTTCCCGCAATCGTCCTCGTCGTCGTCCTCGTTCTCGATTTTCGCAGATTTCGAGGACGACGAGAACGACGGCGAGGACGAGGGCTCTCAGGCCGGCTTCGCAGAGCCGCTGACCAGCACCAAGCCATCTTACGGTTGTAGCCGCCCGCGCCGAGGGCGGCCACGATCAGCGCCCGTGACTACAACCGTGCACACGTGAATTTGCCAACGTTCCCGGCATCTGCTATGGAACGGAGACTGATTATGAAAAGGACTTTTTTTGCGATGCTCCTGGCTGGTGGAATCTTCTGCGTTCCTGCTGCCGGCATTGCCAACGGCTCGACCTCCGCGCCCCCGGCGAACGCAACTCAGTCCTCAGTCGTCAGTCCTCCGTCCTCCTCATCCGACACGAATCTCCCCAAGCTCGAAGTCGCCCAAGCCGTCGTGGTCACCGCCGAGCTCGACTTCGGCCCGAAGCTTCCTAGCATCGCCGAGGCGTTGCCGCACATCGAGCGTCGCCACGAACCCGAAGACGGCAAAGGACGCACGTTCGCCATCCTCGACGCCTGGGGCCAACCGACCGAGGACGGCAAGAAACTGCACATATCGATGCATCTCAGCACCGAAAAACCTGGCGTCGGCTCGCTGGTGTTCAAGCGCACGGGCGAGGTGTTCTGGAAAAACCGGATCGTGCCCGCGACCAAACCGCCTTCGTCCTCGTTTGCCGGCAAGGGACTCGCCATCATGATCGACGATGGCCAGGGCAAGCCGCAGCTCGTGGACGGCTCGAAGGTCAAATCCTCCATCTTCGAGACGACCATCCACGGCGGCGAACCCATCGACGTGTTCTGGCCCGAGGACGAAACTCGCGAAGTCACTTTGTTCTACAGTTCCTGCGGCTGCCCGGTCAAAGTCGTCGCCCGACGCGAAGGCGACAAGACCGTCCGGCTCAAGGACACGCCGGTCATTTTCCCCGACGATCCCGCCGTCGCGGCGACGATCAACCGCGTGATGGGGTGGAAGTAATCTCGCCGTAGGTCGAGCCTCTCCGAGGCCGACTCGCCGGTAACCGATGATACAATCGGCAAGCCGCCTCGGCCTGCTTGACCCTGCCAGCACGGTCCGCTATGGTCGCCGCCTGTTTCGCGGAATCGAAACAGCGGTTGCATTCATCCAAGGCGGATATGGAAAACGTGGTCATCATCGGATCGGGTTGCGCAGGTTGGACGGCGGCGTTGTACACGGCGCGGGCGAACTTGAACCCGCTCTTGCTCACGGGCACGCAGCCTGGTGGTTTGCTCACAACCACGAGCATCGTCGAGAATTATCCCGGCTTCCCCGAGGGCGTGGACGGCACGGAGTTGATGATTCGCATGCAGAAACAAGCCGAGCGATTCGGCGCGAAGACGCAATACGCCGTCACCATTACGAAGGCGGATTTCTCCAGCCGCCCATTCAAGCTCTGGGCCGACGAGGAGTTATTCGAGGCCAGGACCGTCATCATCGCCGTCGGCGCGTCGCACCGGCATCTCGGACTGAAGAACGAAGCGCTGCTGGAGAAACAGGGCGTGACCTATTGCGCCACGTGCGACGGCGCGCTGCCGATGTTCCGCAATCAACCGCTCGTCGTGGTCGGCGGCGGCGATTCGGCGTGCGAGGAAGCGACGTATCTGACGCGGTTCGCGTCGAAGGTCTATCTCGTCCATCGTCGCGACGAGCTACGCGCCTCGAAGATCATGGCCGAGCGCGCGTTGAACAACCCGAAGATCCAGCCGATCTGGGACACGGTCGTCGAGGACATCTTCGATGTGAAACAGAACAAGGTCACCGGCGTGAAACTGAAGAACCTGAAATCGGGTGCGAACAAGGACCTCGCCGCTGCCGGCGTGTTCATCGCCATCGGCCACACGCCCGCGAGCGGCTTCCTCCAGGGCAGCGGCGTCGAGCTGGACGGGAAGGGCTACGTGCGCCTGAACGGCCGGGCCAGCCAGACGAACGTCGAGGGCGTCTTCGCCGCGGGCGATTGTGTGGACAAAGTCTATCGCCAGGCCGTCACCGCCGCCGGCATGGGCTGCGCCGCCGCGATTGATGCGGAGCGGTTTCTGGCGCATCACGGGGCGTGAGCCATGGACATGGTAGGTGACCATGCCACCGCGTTACTATCTTGCAAAATCATGACGATGCTGTAAGCAGTTGATTTGAAATTTGTTGCCGTCGTGGCGGAACTGGCAGACGCGCTGGACTCAAAATCCAGTGCCCGCAAGGGCGTGTGGGTTCAATTCCCTCCGACGGCATCTATTCTAATTCGTAATCGTTCTCGTCCTCAGCCGCACTCCTCACGGTTCCCGGTGCCTCGATTCCATCATTGCCCAGCGTGCGGGGTTTGATAGAATGCCTGCAAAAGAGGGGCCGTGGCGCAGCAACGAGATTTCACCGAACCGGACCGCCCGTGGATGCCACTAACCATTCGTACCGATTCCAGCTCGAGTGTGTCGGATTTTGAACGAATGGTGCGTGCAAACCGGGAACGAATCTACCGGGTCGCCCGATTCTTGTTGGACGACCCGGTCGAGGCGGAGGATCTCACTCAGTCGGTGTTCGAGCAGGCGTGGCGCGGCTGGCAGAAGTTCGAGGGACGCTCGCAGCCGTACACCTGGCTGTACCGGATCCTCCTGCGAAGTTACCACCGGCAACGACGGCGACGGTGGTGGTCGGAAGTGTTCTCCGCGAACCACCATGACGCCAGTCCCAACAACGAACATTTGCAGCACATCGAGGATGGCAGTCCCAAGCCCGACGCAATGGCCGCGCGAAACGACGACTGCCTCGAGGTGCGTGCCGTCGTGCGCGGCATCTCCCCCAAACTGCGGGAAGTGCTGGTCTTGCGTTACACCGAAGACTGGTCCGTCCAACAGATCGCCCAAGCGCTCGACATTCCCGAGGGCACCGTGAAATCCCGCTTGAACCTTGCACTCAAGACCGTCGCGCAACGGCTCCGATCCCGGGGGTGGAAATGAAACGGCCCTTTCCATGGCGCAAGACGAGCCACGTGGGACCGACGCCTTCGCCGGAAGAAATGCATCGGGCCGATCAATGGTTGCGGGGCGCGTTCACCCGCGACGCGGAACGAATCGAGGAACAAGCGCCGGGTGATCTGCTCGACCGTTGCGTGAAGGCGGCGCGTGAGGCGGAAGCGCGCCCCAATGCGCGGCCCTGGCTCTCGTATCCGGCGTGGGGATGGGCGGCCCTGGCCGTATTGGTCGCGCTGGCCGCGGCACTCATCGTGCGAACGGCGCGACACGACAGCGCGGCGTCCTCCAATCGCGCCGGCAATCCAGCGCAACCGGCTCCCACGCCTGCGCCGGTCGTCGTTCGTCCGGCTCATTCGCCGACCGGTCCGCCTTCCCGTGGCGGAAGTTCGTCGCCGGAGCGGCTCGCCCAAGGCGAATCGCCGCCGCAGATTTCGCGTCGTCCGCATACCACCGAATCGATCCGAAGGAAGGGCGCCGTCACCCAGCGCGACCCAGCGCGTGGGATCCCCGGCTCCCGGTCGCTTGCTCCGGGCGAAGAGACGGGTGAGATGCCGGTCACGCAAGTCGATCAGCGCGGCGATGTGGTTGCAGAATGGGAATTGCAGTCGCCGAATCCGCAAGACGCGGCCCGGGGCAGCGTGCAGTTCGTCGCGGGTGGCGCGGCATCCGGGCCAACCGCGTCCGTGGCAGTCGAGGCTTCGAACCTGACGCCCGACGCAACCTACGAAATTGTGGTCCAGTTCGCCGAGTACGCCGAACCGGTGGTCCTGGAACGGGGAAAAACCGATTCCCGTGGCGCGTTGCGTGTTTCCGCCGAGTGGACGCCACAGCGCGTGGAGGCGATCCGTGCCGAATTGGCGGCCATCGGCGCCCGCACCGGCGCATTGCTGGGCGGGTCAGCCACGGCCAGCAATCAGGTCGCCAGCGCGGGATCCACGGCCAGCTCGCGCGGGATCGGCATGGGTACGCTGAACTTGCCGGACGTGACCGGCGTGACCGTGACGACGGATACGGGAGAAACCGCCCTGCAGCCAGCATTCCGATGACCCTGAAAAAATCACCGAACCGAATCGCGGTCGCATGCCACTAACTCATCGAACCCACGCAGAGGCGAAACCATGTCGAGACAACGAAACGAGAGAACTGTCATGAAATTCAGCATCGCTCATCGAATCAACGGTTGGCTGGCGTGTGCCGTAATCGCGGCCGGCCTGACGCTGCCGACCGAGGCGCAATCGGACAACACCGGCCCCCAGCGGATCCGCTCGCACAAACATCTACGCCAACTCCTCAAGGAACGCCAGCCACGATACTATTCCAAGTACCGCACCGGCTTGGCGGCGTTGGCCGACGCGGCCACCCAGAACGGCCCGCCGGCCTCGCCTGCTTACTCCTCGACCCTCGTCCAGGTCGAGGGCGTGGACGAAGCCGACATCGTCAAGAACAACGGCGGGACCATCTTCCAGATCAACCAGGGACGGGTGCTCGTCATCCACGCGTTCCCCGCCGACGAGTTGCGCGTCGATGCCGTGCTCGATTTCACCGATGGCAGCTTTTATCCGCAGCAACTTTATCTTCGCGGCAACACGCTCGCCGTGATCGGCAGTTCGTTCCGTTACCCCGCCACGGCGAATGCCGGCTTCGCGCCGCATTGGTACTTCTCGACCAGCACCATCAAGGCGGTCCTCTACGACGTCACCGACACAGCCAACCCGGCCAAGCTGCGCGAAGTCGAGATCGATGGCGACCTCGTCGGCTCGCGCCGGGTCGGACCGCACGTGTATCTGGTTGGCCGCCGTTACCCGAACATCTACGTCCTCGGTCCAAAAGCGAAAGCCAAGGCCCAAACGCTCTTACCCAGCTTCACCGACACGGCCTCGGGCGACCGGGCGCGCACCCTCGACGTGCGCAACCTGTTCTACTTCCCCGGCTTCGACGACCCCGTCTATCTGATCGTCGCCAGCTTCAACATGGACGATCCCGCTTCGCCCCTGAACATGAACGCTTACCTCGGCGCGGGCGACCAGATGTTTGCCTCGCAACAAAACCTTTACGTAACGACCTCGCGGCGAATGGACATTTTCATTCTGCGCCCGACGACCCTGGGAAGCGGGCCGGCCGTGGAGGGCGATCTGCCCACGGGCGCTGCCGCCGCAGCGTTGACGGCGGAAGCCGAGCCGGTGGATCCCGTCGAACCCGACGCGCCGGTGCCGGTCTCGCAGGAGCGCACGGAGATTTTCAAGTTCGCGCTGACCGATGGGACTGCGACGTTCGTGGCCAGCGGCGCCGTGACGGGGAGCATCCTCAACCAGTATTCCATGGACGAGCACGACGGACATTTCCGCGTCGCGACCACGGAGCACGCCTGGTGGGGCGGGTGGGACTCCGACGCGGTGGACCGCAACCACGTCTATGTCCTCGGACCCAACCTGCAACTCGTGGGCAAGGTCGAGGACATCGCGCCGGGCGAACGCATCTACTCCGCGCGGTTCCTCGGCGACCGGGCCTTCCTGGTCACGTTCGAGAACATCGACCCGCTGTTCGCCATCGACTTGAGCGACCCCGCCAATCCCGACGTGGTCGGCGAATTGACCCTGCCGGGCGTCAGCCATTTCCTTCTGCCTTACGACGAGAATCACCTGATCGGCATCGGCAAGGACGCGTGGGTCGCCGACGAACCGAGCGGCGGCGACGTGCCGTGGTGGGGTGGCCGCGCGTTTTTCCAGGGCGTGAAGCTCGCCTTGTTCGACGTGACCGACTTGGAGAACCCGACGCTCATGTTCTCCGAGATCATCGGCGATCGCGGCACGGACTCGACGGCGCTCTGGGACCCGCACGCGTTGTTGTTCGACCGCTCCAGGAACCTCCTCGCGTTTCCGATCACGGTCGCAGAGACGCCTGACGGCTCGGAGCCGTGGGCGTGGGGCGAATACGTCTTCCAGGGCGCGCACGTCTATGACGTGACGCTTGAGAACGGCTTCGAGCTTCGCGGCGCCGTCAGCCACACGCCCGAGGACGAGGACGTCTGGTTTTGGTGGAACCATTCGATCGAGCGCCTGCTCTTCATCGACGACGGCCTCTACACGCTTTCGAACGCGATGGTGAAGGTCAACGATCTGGAGACGTTGGATGAGGAAGCCACGCTCGACCTCCCGCAGCCGTCCTACGATGGCGGCGGCGTGATCGTGCCGTTGGCGCAGTAAACTCAAGGCGGGTGCCGGGCCGCGTCGGGTGCATCTCGGTTTTTGAGCAGCCCACCTCTGCCGTGGAGCGGTTCCAGTCGGCGCGCGGAGGCGCCTCCCACATTCGACGGTCCGACGCCCGATGCGCCTTCCTGCTGCGGCCTACCGGTCCGAGAGTGTGCCCATCCAGATCGAGTGAATGTGGGAGGCGCCTCCGCGCGCCGACTGGCTGGGGCAACGAGGGGCATCCGCGTGTTCCCACAACAATCTTCTCGCCAATCTCACGGCGCAGGATTAGAGAAGGCGCATTCATGACAACGGGAATACGTCCGCAACTGCAACTGGCCGTCGATGCGCTCAGCCTCGAGGAAGCGTTGCGCATCGTGGCGAAGGTGCATCCGCACATGGACATCGTCGAGGTGGGCACGTCGTTGATCTTCGAGGCCGGGCTGGCGGCGGTCGAATCGTTGCGCGCGAAGCACCCGGACAAGAAATATCTCGCCGATCTCAAGATCATGGACGGCGGCAAGATCGAAGCGAACAGCGCCTTCGCCCGCGGCGCGCAGATCGTCACCGTGCTGGCGGCGGCGGATGATTCCACAATCGGCGGCGCGCTCGAGGCGGCCGGCAAGCACGGCGGACAGATCATGGCCGACCTGATCAATACGCCGAACCCGGCCGAGCGAGCCGGGAAGTTGGAACGGATGGGCGTGCCGATCGTCTGCGTGCACACGGCGTACGATCGCCAGGCAGGAGGCGCGAGCCCGTTCGCCGAATTGCAGGAAGTGCGCGCCGCCGTCCGCTGTCACGTCGCGGTGGCCGGCGGGCTCAAAGTCGGGACGGTGACGCTGGCCCTTGAAGCGGGCGCCGATATTCTGGTCGTCGGCGGTGGGATTATCGCGCAGCCAGACCCGCGCGAAGCGGCGTCGCAGATCATGAAGCGGATCCAGGAGACGAAACGATGACTTCCGCCGAAGCGCTCTCGGCCGTCCTCGCGGAACTGGGGAGTTGTCTGGGCAAGGTGCCGGCGCAGAGCGTCGAACGCGCGCTATCGGAACTCTCCGGCGCCAGGCGCATTTTCTGCGCGGGCGTGGGGCGCAGCGGCCTCGCGATCCGCGGGTTCACGATGCGGCTGATGCATCTGGGAAAGACAGCGTTCCTGGTCGGCGAGGTGACGACGCCCGCCATCGCGCCGGGAGACTTGCTCGTGGTCGGTTCCGGCTCGGGTCGAACGGAGAGTCTGTTGGCGATGGCCGGCAAGGCGAAGAAGATCGGCGCGCGAATCCTGCTGGTGACGATCGATCCCAAGTCTCCAATTGGCGAACTGGCGGATTGCGTGGTCGAGGTCCCCGCGCCGTCGCCGAAAGTAAAAGGCGCGACGGGAACACTGCAATCGGTTCAGCCGCTGGGGTCGCTATTCGAGCAATCGTTGTTTCTTCTCCTCGATACGTTGATCGTGCTGCTGATGCGGAAGGAGAAGGCAAGCGCCGAATCGATGTTCCAGCGGCACGCGAACCTGGAATGATCCGCGAACTCTGCCGGGGACTCACGGAGTTTGACAGATCGTCCCATGCGAGCCACTGAAGGCCGGGTGCGTCTTGTGGCGCGGTCAGAAGTTCCAATTGACCAACGGGATGACCTTCCATGATTTCTCGTTGATCTGGTTCCAGAGCCCGATTTGCAGGCCGTACATCTTGTCGGTGATGTTGATCAGGCCGAGCTGGAGGCCGGCGACTTCGCTGCTCAGGTTGAGCACGCCGACCTGCGCCCCCTCCGCGTAGGCGCGCGCCTGCGAATACACCGAAATCTGCACGCCGTACATGTCGCGCTCGGTGAAGCTGATGAGTCCGGTTTGCACGCCAACCAGGTCCGCCCCGATGCGATTGAACACGCTGCTCTGCCAGCCATAGAGGTCGCGCTTCGTGGAATTCAAGAGCGACCATTGTAGCCCGTACGTGTCGTTGCCGACCATGTGCAGGAAGCCCGTGCCGACGCCCTGAAAATCGCCGGTCGTTTGATGGGCGATCCCGAGATCCACTCCCACCACGTCCCTGTTCCGTCCGAAGATTTCCAGCCGCAGGCCGGAAATGCTTTGGTCTTCGGGCACAAGCTGCACGGGCGGGAAGAGCGCGAGCTGGATGAAACTATCGGCGCGCGCAGTGGCCGATGCCAGGAGCGTGATCACGGCGATGGCGACGATGGGCAGACGTGTTTTCATGCGATGTAGTCCTCGTTAGTTGTTCGTTCTCTGTTCACGCGCGGGCACACCACGCGTCACCTGGCTGCCCGGCTTGGATTCGAACCAAGAATAACGGCTCCAAAGGCCGCTGTGTTACCATTACACCACCGGGCAGTGAAGTCGCCTGCATCTTATTCAACTTCGCGCTCGTGGCAAGCGAACATTCGACGCAACTCAGTTTTTGTACGTGCGCACAGTTGTTCATTGTCATAGTCGGTGGAATACAAAGCCCCGAGCAACGCCCCGTCCGGTCGGCGCACGGAGCTGTCAGAGGAGCGCATTTTGGTTTTGTATCTCCGGCAATGGCCACTACTATGCGCCCGTGGTTTCTCTGAATCCAGAGCTCATTCGCAACGCAGTGCGCCAGGCCCTTGCCGAGGACATCGGCGGCGGCGACATCACCACGAACGCCATCGTCCCACCCGAATCCAAAGCCAGGGCGTATATCGGAGCGAAACAAGCTTGCATCGTTGCCGGGTTCGACCTCGTCCACGCAGTGTTTCTGGAATTGGACCCGCAGATGCAGGTCGTCGCGCTGAAACAGGACGGCGACGTTTGTGAACGCGGGACACGAGTCTGCGAACTTGCCGGCTCCGCGCGCGCGATCCTGACCGGCGAGCGAACCGCTCTCAATTTTCTCCAGCGCCTTTCCGGCATCGCCACGCTCACCCGCACGTTCGTCGAAGTCGTTGGCAGCAAACCGAAGCTCGCCATCCTCGATACGCGCAAGACGACTCCAGGCCTGCGGGCCCTGGAAAAATACGCCGTCACGGTCGGCGGCGGCCAGAACCACCGCAAAGGGTTGTTCGATCGCGTCCTGCTCAAGGACAACCATCTGGTCTTCGCGCGTCGGCTGGGGCCCAGGCCGATCCTGCATGCGGTGTCAGCGGCCCGGAAAGCGAACCCGGACGTCTTGATCGAAGTGGAAGCGAAAAATCTCGAGGAGGTGCAGGATGCCCTCGACTCGAAAGCGGACGTCATCATGCTCGACAACATGACGCCCGAAGAAATGGCCGAGGCGGTTCGGATCATCGGCGGGCGAGCCAAGACGGAAGCCTCCGGCAACGTAACCGTGCAAACCATCCTCGCCATCGCCGCGACGGGCGTGGATTACGTCTCCATCGGCGCGCTCACGCACTCGGCCCCCGCGGTCGATTTCTCCCTCGAATTGATCGAATGAGTTCCTCTGCGACCACCACCCAGCGCATTCTGCAAGCGCTGGTCGAGTTGGGCAACGAACACATGACCGGCCCGCAACTGGCGAAGAAGCTCGGTGTCTTGCCCGGCATGATCCCCGCCTACATCGCCGAGTTGCGCAAACTCAATTACGAAATCGAAGCCGATCCGCACCTCGGTTTCCGCCTCGGTCGTTGCCCGGACATTCTGCTCGCCGACGAACTCAAAGCCAGACTCGGTGCGTCCGCCGCCGTCCCCGGCGGCACGAGGTTCGGTGTGGTGGCCGCCGTCCCCGGCGGCACTCCCGAGGGACGGGCGCCCGAGGACGGGCGCCACTACAACCCCGTCATCGGCCGCGAGATCACGGTCTATAAACAAACCGACTCGACCAGCAACGTCGTCGAACGGCTTGGCATGGATGGCGTCGATGAGGGAGTCGTCGTGTTCGCCGAAACGCAGACCAAAGGCCGGGGACGCCGCGGTCGGAGATGGGTTTCGCCGGCGGGCACGGGGTTATGGTTCTCGATCCTGCTTCGACCGCCCTGGCCGCCGCAGGCCGCGACGCGCATCACGATTCTCTCCGCAGTCGCGCTCGTGCGGGCGTTGCGGGAAGTCGCCGGGTTGTCGGCTGAAATCAAATGGCCGAACGACATCCTCGTCAGAGGAAGAAAACTCGCGGGAATCTTGACCGAGATGGAGACGGACTCCGACCAGGTGCGATTCATCACGCTCGGGATCGGTGTGAACGTGCACGCGATGGATTTCCCGCCCGAGTTGCGCGACATCGCCACGACTGTTCAAGGCGAGCGCGGCCAGCCGGTCCGGCGCGCGGAACTGGCCGTGTCGCTGCTGGCGGCGCTCGACCGTCTTTATGCGCAATCGCTCGCGGGAGACTTCGAACCGATTACGCGGGAATGGGGCGAGCACAGCTCGACGCTCGGCAAACGAGTCGCGATGGTGATCGGCGAACGTCGGGTCGAAGGCCAGGCGATGGCGTTGGACGAAAATGGCTCGCTGTTGGTGCGCACGGATAGTGGTCGAACGGAGCACATCACTGGCGGCGACGTGGTCTCGGAAAAATGAACCTTCTTCTGATCGACATCGGCAACACGAACACGCACCTCGGTTTGGCCGCTGAGCGTCGCGTGCGCGAGCAGGCAAACGTCCCGACGCTCCGCGCGATGCGCGAAGGCACATGGGTCAACCGGTTCCTCAGACGCCGGCTCGTCGATGGCGCGATCATTGCCAGCGTCGTGCCGCGCGCGACGACCCCCGTGGCGCGATTCGTCGAGCGGGCGACCGGCTGCCGCGCGATCCATCTCAGCCCGAAGCTTGATCTCGGCATTGGTGTCCGCTACCCGAAGCCGCGCCAGATCGGCGCCGACCGGCTGGCCAACGCCGTCGCGCTCGCCTACCTCTATGGCGCGCCCGGCGTGGTGGTCGATTTCGGCACGGCGGTCACGTTCGACATCGTCAACGCGCATCGCGAATACATCGGCGGCGTGATCGCGCCCGGCCTGGCGGCGATGACGACGTATCTGCACGAACACACGGCGCAGTTGCCGGAGATTCGCGTGCGCGAGCCCCGTTCGGTCGTCGGGAGGAATACCATCGAGGCGATGCGGATCGGCGCGGTGCACGGCTATCGCGGGTTGATCCGCGAGATTCTCGCCGAGGTGAAACACGAGTTGCGTGCGCCACGGCTCCACGTCGTGGCGACCGGCGGCTACGCCGAGTTGATCGCGCGGCGCCTGCCGGAAATTCGGGATGTAAATCAACTGCTGACGCTCGAAGGCTTGCGACTGATCTACCTGCGAAACCGGACACACAGAGAAGGGACAAGATGATTTCTGGCAAGATGATTTGAGGGATCGAATCATGCCCATCGTCTGGGCAGCGGGTTAGTTTCCAGGCGTCCCTTCGATCTGAATCATCTTGCCAGCAATCATCTTGTCCTGCATTTCTGCGAATGAACGAGAAACTTCCAGGCCGGAGAGAAGGGACAAGATGATTGCTGGCAAGATGATTTGAGGGAATCAGCGGTGCCCATCGTGTGCAATGTGAACGTCCAGCGCATCAGCCGCGAGGAGTTCTACGAACTCGACTATACGGTGATGAAACTGGCGTTTGCAGTTCACAAGGACATGGGCCGATTCTGGGACGAGAGAATCTACCAACAGGAGTTATCGGATCGCTGCCAAGACGCCGGCTTGGGCCGGGTTGCGACGGAAGTGCCAATCCGGGTCTCGCACGAAGGATTCACGAAACTGTACACGGTCGATCTCCTTCTCAACGATTCGGCATTGTACGAACTCAAGACCGCCGATGCTCTGAACGGCGAACACCAGAAGCAGACCTTGAACTACATACTCTTGCTCGGCCTCCAGTACGGAAAACTGGTGAATTTTCGCCCGCGGTCGGTGCAATACAGGTTTGTCACCACGCGGCTGACCAGCGACAGGCGTCACCACTTCACAATTGATGATCGAAGATGGCGAAATCTCGACGCCGACAGTGCTTGGCTGAGGGAACTGATCGGCGACCTCCTGGCGGATTGGGGCGCTTTCCTCGATATCGATTTGTTCTACGAGGCAATCCACCATTTCCGCGGAGGCCAAGACAAGGTCGTGAAGAGAATCGAGGTGCTGAGCAATTCCAAAACCTTGGGAACGCAACGCGCGCACTTGCTGAACGAGACAACTGCTTTCAAGCTATCGGCGGTCGTTGAGGACCCTGCGTCCTACGAACGTCACCTTCACAAGTTCCTTTGCCACACGAATCTTCGTGCGGTGCAGTGGGTCAATTTCAGGCGACATGAAATCGCGTTCGCAACTGTGACCAAGTAGCCCTTCGATCTGAATCATCTTGCCAGCAATCATCTTGTCCTGCATTCCTCTGTGCGATGAATCGAAAACTGCAGTGGGGCATTCTGAGCACGGGACGGATCGCCGGCGTGTTCGCGCGCGGGCTGGCGGAATCGAAAACGGGGAAGCTCGTCGCGGTGGGCAGCCGGACCCGGGAAGCGGCGGAGAAATTCGGCAAGGAGTTCGGCATCGAGCGGTGTCACGCGAGCTACGACGCGTTGCTCGCCGATCCGGAAGTCGAAGCGGTCTATATCGCGCCGCCGCATCCGATGCACGCCGAGTGGGCCATCAAGGCCACCGAGGCCGGCAAGCACATCCTTTGCGAGAAGCCGCTCACGATGAACCACCCGGAGGCGATGGCCGTGATCGAAGCGGCGCGACGGCATGACGTGTTCCTGATGGAAGCGTTCATGTATCGGTGCCATCCGCAAACGGCGAAGCTGGTCGAGCTGATCCGCGACGGCGTTGTCGGCGAAGTCAGGATGATCCAGGCGACGTTCAGCTTCCACGCGGGATGGGACCCGAAGAAGCGCGCGTTCGCCAACGCGCTCGGCGGCGGCGGCATTCTGGATGTCGGTTGTTACCCGGTTTCCATGTCGCGACTGATTGCCGGCGCAGCGACCGGGAAAAGTTTTGCGGACCCCATCGAGGTGAAAGGAGCAGCGCATCTCGGCAAGACCGGCGTGGATGAATGGGCCGCCGCGGTCCTGAAGTTTCCTGGCGACATCGTTGCGCAAGTCGCCACCGGCGTCTCGCTCGGACAGGAGAACGTCGTTTGCGTCTTCGGTTCCGAGGGGAGCATCTTCGTGCCCTCGCCGTGGTTTTGCGCGCCGCCGAAGGGCACGGCGCACCTGGTCGTCAAGCGTCACGACGAGAAGAAACCGCGCGGCGTTTTCGTGAAACCGACGTTCGGCCTGTACACCATCGAAGCCGACACGGTCGCAGCGCACATCGTCCAGCGGCACGCGCCGTCGCCCGCGATGAGTTGGGACGACACGCTCGGCAACATGAAAACGCTCGATGCCTGGCGCGAGGCGATCGGGCTGGAATATGAATGCGAGAAGCCCGCCGCGTGGAAACTGCCGGTCCACCGGCGGCCGGTTTCATTCCGCCAGCGCGCGCCGATGAAATACGGTCGCATCGCCGGCATCCACGCGCCGGTGTCGCGGCTGATCATGGGTTGCGACAACCAGAAGACCATCGCGCACGGCAGCGTCATGTGGGACGATTTCGTCGAGCGCGGCGGCAACTGCTTCGACACGGCGTGGGTTTACTGGGGCGGACGCGCCGAGAGGACGCTCGGCGAATGGGTGAAGTTGCGCGGTATCCGCAAGGACATCGCGATCATCGGCAAAGGCGGGCACACGCCGTTTTGCGATCCCGTGAATCTCCGGCAGCATTTGCAGGAGACACTGGAGCGCCTCCAGACGGACTACGTGGACTTGTACCTGATGCATCGCGACAATCCGCACATTCCTGTCGGAGAGTTCGTGGAGGTGCTGAACGAGTTGAAACGGAAAGGCCGGATGCGCGCGTTCGGCGGATCGAATTGGTCGCTGGCCCGTGTGGACGCGGCCAATCGCTACGCGAAAGCAAAAGGACTGACCGGTTTCTCCGCCGTGAGCAACAACTTCAGTCTGGCGCGGATGGTGGACGCGGTGTGGCCGGGCTGTATCCGCGCGTCCGATGCAAAATCGCGGGCGTGGTTTCGGACGACGCAAACGCCGCTGCTCGCATGGTCGAGCCAGGCGCGCGGGTTTTTCGTCGTTGGCGATCCGAAATACCGGGACGACGCCGAGTTGGTTCGCTGCTGGTACAGCGAGGACAACTTCCGCCGGCTCGAACGCGTGAAGCAACTCGCAAAGAAGCGCGGCGTGACGCCGATCAACATCGCGCTGGCGTACGTCCTCTGCCAGCCGTTCCCGACGTTTGCCTTGATCGGCCCGCGCACGCTCGCCGAGACCCGCACGTCCTGGCCGGCGCTGGAGGTGGAGTTGACGCCGAAGGAAGTCCGCTGGCTGAACCTGGAAAAGTGAATGTGGGAGGCGCCTCAGCGCGCCGACGGGGGTAAAACGATCACACCGGGACCACCGGTCGGCGCGCTGAGGCGCCTCCCACATTCACTAAACTGATTCGCTTTGCGTCAGACGCAAGTTTTTCTTTTTCCTCTTTCGCGCATTTCGTGTATTTCGTGGGTCGTGAACCGCATCGACGCGACATTCAAGCGACTCCGACGCGACGGCAAGAAGGCGCTGATTACTTACATCTGCGCCGGCGACCCGAACCTCGCCGCTACCGCCCGGCTGGCGAAGGAATTCGAGCGCGTGGGCGTGGATGTCCTCGAACTCGGCGTGCCGTTCAGCGATCCGCTCGCGGACGGAATCGTGAACCAACTCGCCGCGCAACGGGCGCTCGAGGCCGGCACAACGCCGCGCGGCGTCCTCGACATGGTCGCGAAACTCCGCGCGGACGGCCTCAGCATTCCCGTCGTGTTGTATGTCTATTACAACGTGGTCCACAAATGGGGCGCGGAACAATTCGCCGGGGACTGCGCGGCGGCCGGCGTGGATGGGATTCTCCCGCTCGATCTGCCGCCGGACGAATCGGCGGAACGATTTGGCGCCAACTCGAATGTCCATACGATTCGCCTGATCGCGCCGACGACTCCCGAAGAGCGAATGACGAAGATTTGCCGGCATGCGAAGGGTTTCGTCTATTACGTCTCGCGAGAAGGTGTGACCGGCATGCAGCAGAAAATCTCCGACACGATCGGGCCGCAGGTCGCGCTCATCCGCAAACACACCAAGCTGCCGGTCACAGTGGGCTTTGGTATTTCCGACGGCGCACAAGCGCGGGCCGTGGCCGAGCAAGCCGACGGCGTGGTCGTCGGCAGCGCGATTGTGACGCGGATCGGCAAGCTCGGCGACGGCGATGCGATGATGAACGAGGTGACGAATTTTGTGGCGTCGCTCGTGCAGGCGGTGAAAGCATGAAGCGTGACTGGTTATCGGTTATCGGTTCTTGGTTATTGGGCGCTGACGGATTGACCCAGTAACCGCTAACCGCTAACCGATGACCAATAACCAACAACCAATACATGAAATCGTCCCCTCACCACTACGCCGTCATCATGGCCGGCGGCGGCGGCGAACGCTTCTGGCCGATGAGCCGGATGCGCACGCCGAAACAATTGCTCGCGCTGGTGACGAAGCGGACGCTGATCGAGGAAACCGTCGCCCGCATCGCGCCGCTCTTCCGCCGGGAGAACATTTTGATCATCACCAACCGGGAGCAAGCGCCCACGATTCGCCGCCTGCTTCCCAGCTTGCCCGCGCGCAACATCATCGCCGAGCCGATGCGCCGCGACACGGCCGCCGCCGTCGCGTTGAGCGCCGCGATCGTGGCGAAACGAAATCCGCGCGGCGTCATGGCGGTGCTTCCCGCGGATCACGTCATCCAGGACGCGCCGCAATACCGGCGCGTGCTCGCCGATTGCCTTGCGGTCGCCGGGAAACAGAACGTGCTGGTCACCATCGGCATCAAGCCGACCGCGCCGAACACGGGGTACGGTTACATCGAAACGACGGCGAGGACGAGGACGGCGAGGACAAGGACAAGATTCTTCTCCGTCGGACGGTTCGTGGAGAAACCCGACCTGGCCACCGCGAAGAAGTATCTGGCCACGGGCCGGTATCGGTGGAACGCCGGGATGTTCGTGTGGTCCGTGGAAGCAATCCAGACCGCGTTGGCCAAGCACATGCCGGCGTTGACCGCGAAACTCCGGAGGCTGGACCGCGCGATTGACACGCCGAGGTTCGATGCCGCCGTCCGCAGGCTCTATCCAACCTTGGAGCGCGTCTCGATCGACTACGGCTTGATGGAGAAGGCGAGCAATGTCGTGGTCGCGGACGGCGCGTTCGCGTGGGACGACGTCGGTTCGTGGGAAGCGCTCGAACGCCATCTTCCGCGCGATCAAGACGGCAACGTCGCACGCGGACATTTCGTCGGCCTTCGCAGCGCGAACAACATCGTCATCGGTGACAAACGCTTGATCGCCACGCTGGGCGTGCGTGATTTGATCATTGTGGAGACGAAGGACGCCACGCTCGTTTGCCATCGGAGCGAGGCGCAGAAGATCAAGGAACTCGTGACCTGGCTCGGACGGCATTCGGCGTTCAAACGGCATCTCTGATGCGCATTCTCGGCATCGATTACGGGACCAAGCGGATCGGCCTCGCGCTCAGCGACGAGCTGGGCGTGACCGCGCAGCCGCTTCCGTATGTCGAGGCCGACAAGGTCCCCCAGATCACGGAGATCGTCCGCCAGCGCGGCGTGACGAAGATCGTAGTCGGTATCCCCCGCAACATGGACGGTTCGTACGGTCCGTCCGCGGAAGCCGCGAAGCAATTGGTCGAAACCCTCAAGCCGCTCGTCGCGGTCCCCATCGAAACCTGGGATGAGCGCCTGACCACGGCGCAGGCGCAACGCGTGTTGACCGAAGGAGGCGTGAGCCGCGCCAAGCGGAAAGAGAAAGTCGATTCGATGGCTGCGCAGTTGATGTTGCAGTCGTACCTCGATGCGCACACAGGCTAAAGGTGTGGTGGCGCCCGTCCCCGGGCGCAAGATCGTACATTGGTCCCGTGCACTCGCTCGAACCCGGGCCGCCGGGGACGGCGGCCACTACACCTACAAGCTTTTCCTCGCGTACGACGGGACCGCTTATGACGGGTGGCAGGCCCAGCCGGGTGGCAACACCGTCCAACAACGAATCGAAGCTCCGCTGGCGAAGATATTCGGCGAGCGAATCCGCATCCACGGCGCGGGCCGCACGGACGCAGGGGTGCACGCGCACGGACAAGTCGCGTCGTTCGCGGCTCGCAAAAGCGTCCCGCCCGCCGTCCTCGTCCGCGCGTTGAACGCCAACCTTCCCGAAGACGTGCGAGTCCTGCGGGCGGCTTACCCGCAGACCGGATTTCACGCGCGCATCTCGGCGAAGTCGAAGGAGTACCGGTATCAGATCGTCAACGCGGCGGTGATGCAACCGTTCCTTCGCGCGCAGGCATTGCATCATCCGCGCAAGCTCGACCTTGCCGGCATGCGGCTGGCCGGGAGGGCGCTCGTGGGCCGGCATGATTTCGTCGCGCTGTCAGCCAATCCGCAGAGAGAAGTGGAGAGCACCATGCGAACGATCCATCGCCTGACGATCGTTCAGAAGGGCGAGCTCATCACAATCGCAGTGTGCGCGGATGGTTTCTTGTACAAGATGGTTCGCGGCATCGTGGGGGCGCTCTTGAAAGTCGGACGCGGCGAAGCGACTAAGGAAGAAGTGGTCGAGTATGTGCGCAAGCGGAAGCGAACGAACTTCGTTCAGACCGCGCCGGCGCACGGCCTATGCTTGTGGAAAGTTTGGTATTAGGGCGTTACAAGCTGCGTGGTAGGTCGGCCATTCTTGGCCGACCCGTTGCGTCTGCGTCGGAAAAGGCTGGCCGCGCTCAGCGCGCGCGGCTACAACAATTGCCGTGAAACCAATTCGTATCGCACTGATCGGCGCGGGATACATCGCCAAGGAACACGCACGGGCATTGAACCAGTGCGCTGAGGCCCGGATCGTCACCGTGTTCGACGCGGCGCAGGACCGCGCGGCGGAATTCGCGAACACCCATAAGGTCGCCGTCGCCGAATCGTTCGAGCAGGCAATCGAGCGTGCGGACATGGCCTGGCTTTGTTCGCCGCCGCTGTTGCACGAGGAGCAGATAGGGAAGGCGCTGGATGCCGGGCGGGCGGTATTTTGCGAAAAGCCGCTCGCGGTCTCGGCGGACGCGGCGTGGCGGATCCAGAAGGCCGTCGAGAAATCCGGCAAGTTCGTCGCGGTCGGCCATAGCAACCGGTATTACCCGGCGTACCAGAAGGCGCAGGAGATTTTTGCCGCGGGAACGCTTGGGAACTTCGTTTCGGTGTGGTCGCAGCGAGTCGGGTATTATCCCCGGCGCATGTTCCCGCCCTGGCGGCTCGACCCGGCGCAATCAGGTGGGATGACGGTAGAGGTGGGCGTGCACGAGATCGATTGGTTGTCCTGGATCGGCGGCGAGGTGGAATCGGTGTTTGCGCAGCAAGCGTGCGCGGTGATCAACCCGCCCGACTTCGACGATTCGTTGAGCGCGATCGTGCGGTACAAGAGCGGCGCGTTCGGTCGGCTCGACCTGAGTTGGGCTTGCGGCGTCGATATCGCGCGGCGTGGGATCACGGGCGACAAGGGCGCGTTGATGGTCGATATGTTTCTCACCTCGGTCGAGCTTTGCCCGCTGGATCAGCCCACGCAGAAGATCGAGACGCCATCGCCGGTGGACGTGAAGACCAAGGAGAACCTGGGTTTTCTCTGGCAGGCGCAAGATGTCTTCAAGCATCTTCGCGAGGGGAAGCCGCCGCCGGTCGGCGTGAAAGAGGGCGCCATGGCCGTGATCCTCGCGCGCGCGATGCAGGCGTCCGCGCGCGCGAATCGGGAAGTGAAGCTGGCTGAATTCGCCCCGTGAATGTCGTCCTCGTCGAACCCGAGATACCACAGAACACCGGCAACATCGGCCGCCTGTGCGTCGCGACGAACTCCACCCTGCATCTCGTCGAGCCGCTCGGCTTCCGGATCACGGACTCACAATTGAAACGGGCCGGCATGGATTATTGGGAACACCTCGACGTGCGGTACTGGAAGAACCTCGACCAACTCACGTCCGCGGCCCCTGCCGAGGCACGCCTTTTCTTCGTGACCACAAAGAGCAAACGTCCGTACACGGCACCGCAGTATCACGAGGAGGATTATCTGGTGTTCGGTCGCGAGACCGCGGGTCTCCCGGCGGCACTGTTGCAAGCCAACAGAGATCACTGCATCACGATCCCGATGTGGAACGAACACGCCCGGAGCCTGAATCTGGCGACCGCGGTGGCCATCGTGTTGTACGAGGCGTTGCGGCAAACGCGGCGGTTCTGATTTCAACCGCGCACGTTCCACCGGCGTCCCAGCAGTTGTTCCGCGATTTCGTTCACCCGTTGCAACGTGCCGGCGAAACACCACAACAACGAGCTCTCTGCGTAGCTAGGGTCTTCTCGGCCGACCGACGCGCTGTGATACTCCAACTCGCCGAAGCCGAAGCCATCCCATGCCTGGGAGATTTGTTTGCGCGCGCGCCGGGCGTCGGGACCGTCACAGTAATTCGCGCCCGGCATCACGGGGAACTGCCAGAGCAACGCCGCCCACTCGCCGTTTCCCAACCGCCGCAGCACGCCGGCGCGACCGGTCACCTGCCCGGTGTCGAGGCCGAACTTCGCCGTCTGGTCGCCGGTGTAATGCCACGTCACGCAATCTTTGCCGATCCTCCAGGCGCCTCGCTTGAACTCATCGAAATAAACAAGCGGCTCCGGCCGGCCATGCGTCGGGATGAGCATGCGGCTTCCCGGCGGCATTTGAACGATGTGCCACAAGTCCACCCGCTGGCCGGGCTTGGCATGAAGCAGCTTCAACGTGTGCTGGATGCGAACGCCGGCATACCGCGCGGCGCGCGCACCGATGGGGTTGGCCGTGGCGGCGATGGTGCGTTCGACGGCGAAACTTACCGTCGAACCATCGCGATGATCACGCAACTTCGGCTTCGCAGTAAGCGTGACGGCGTGCTTGCCGGCAGGCAGCCAGCGGTACGCGCCGGGGTCGGTCAGGCGCGGGATGTTGTAGTTCGAGTAGTGGACCAGGTCGGGCTTGCCGGTCCAATGGTACGCAAACTCCGGCGCAAACCAGAGACGCACGCCGCCGATGCCGCCGGCGACGTCCCACATGCGTTTCTGCCACACCTCATGCTTGTGGATCTCGGGCGACGACCAAAAGACGTTCTCGTCGAGACCGGGCAACCGCAGGCTGATGATCCGTCCCCCGAGCGCGCACACCGCCGCGCGACCGCCACCGTCGCATTCGATTTCCTGCACGCGACACCGCGCGGCCCGCAACTGATGCAAGACTTCCGAGTGTTTCATTCGTTCTTTCCGTTCAATCGGCAAAGCGATATCGGACCAGCGTCCAGATGGCAATCACCCCGTCCACCCATTTGATTTTTTTCCCTTCGGCAAAGCTACGCGGGCGATATTCGATGGGCAGTTCACGGATCGCGATGCCCTGCCGCAGAATCTTCGCCGTGACCTCGGGGCAGAACTCGAAGCCGGTGCAGTCGAGCTTCATATCGCGCAGAATGTCGGCGCGGATCAACTTGTAGCAGGTCGGTTCGTCCGTCAGGTTCGAATCGTAGAGGAGATTGCCGACCCAGCCGACGAGTTGGCCGCCCCAGTAGAACGACGCGTAAGAATGCTGGCGCGAACCGAGCGTGCGCGAGCCGTACATGACCTGCGCCTCGCCTTTTTCAATCGGCTCCCACAATGCGACCAGGTCTTCGGGGTTGTATTCGAGGTCGGCGTCCTGGATCACGACCACATCGCCCGTCGCTGCCTGCAAGCCGGTGCGGATGGCCATGCCTTTGCCCTGGTTTCGTTCGTGATGCAGCGCATGGATGTTCGAGTGCTCGGCGGCGAGCTTGTGGGCGAGTTCTCTACTTCCATCGGTCGAGCCATCGTTGACGAGAATGATTTCCGTCTGCAATGGCAGTTTGCGCAGTTCTTCGACGACCTTCGGCAACGTCTTGGCTTCGTTCAGGAATGGGACGATGATGCTGAGGGTTCGGCAAGGACTGAGGACTGAGGACTGAGGACTGAGGCGAGCCGTTTCGCCGTCTCGTCTCTGCACGAACGCCGCTCCCGCGACGCAACACAGCAGCGGCATCACCGGCATGCGATACCGCACGGAGCCGACAAAGATCGAATGAAGAATGGTGAAGTAAAACACCGGCGCAAGCAGCCACAACCAGCCTCGCCAGTCCTGACGATGCCGCCACGCGCCGAGGAAGAACAGCACCATCACCGGCATGTACCAGCCCGCGCTGATGAGGCTGTACTTCCAGGTGCGCAACTCCTGGAAATTCAGGATCGGGTTCCAGAACCGGCAGAACTTGCGCACGCTCAATCGCAGTGCCCACGCGGGGTTCTCGCAGGCATGTTTCCATGCGGCGGCTTTGAGGAAATCGCTCCGTTGCGCCTCGTTGAGACCCGACGGAACGTCCGGCCATTTCACAATGCCCATTGCCGGTCCACCCGTCGCGCCTTCGCCGAGCGCTTCGTAGAGACTGGCGCCTGCCATGGTGGTCAGCGTGAACGTTCCCAGCCTCATTTTGTTTCTGATCAGCCACGGCGAAAGAACCACAGACTGCACAGCCAGGATCCCCACGGTGATGACAGCGACGCGTCCCCATGAACCTGGGCTGAATGTGGGAGGCGCCCCCGCACGCCGACCGGCAACGCCTCGAAGCGCCAGAAAGGGAAGGAGGAACACTGCGAAGTACGCCAGCGATGGTTTCACCTGCGTTCCCAGTCCCGCGCACACACCCGCCGCGATCAGCCAGCGCCAGTCCTCCGCAAGCCGCAACACGCAATAACTCATCCCCAGCAGCAGCGTAATGAACAGCGTCTCGTTCAAAATCTCGGCGCTGAAATGAACCTGGAACGGATCGAACACCACCAGCAGCGCGGCGAGCAACCCCGCTTGCTGGTTGAACAACCGTGTCGCGATCACGAACACCTGCCACACCGCGAGCGCACTCAGGACCGCTTGCACGAGGCGCACCGCGATCAAATTCCCTTCGCCGCAAACCTTGTAGATGCCAGCCAGGAGAAACTTTGATCCCGGCGGACGAAATGCCACCGCGTTGTCCGCGAGTTGAGGACCGTTCCCCGCAAGGATGTTGATCGCAACCTGATGATAATCGCGCGAGTCGCCCCAGCGCAGGTCATCCGGGCGCGACAGCGCGTACCCGACCCGCAACGCCAAAGCCAGGAGCACGAGCAACATCAGAGGCCGCTTGCAGGCCGTGTAAACGGAGGACATGTCCGCGGCGGAGAATACATGGCACGATTCGAAATGGAAACCGAGAAGATGCGACAAGCGGAAGCTTGAACTGCAAACGTGAGATGCGCCTGGCGGTTTCGTTTGTAGTTCAAGCTTCCACTTGCTGCTCGTGAGTCGCCCCGAAACGGAAACGCCTCCTCACCTTTCCTTGATCGCGATCACGTGCTTGATGATCGCCATCGCCGCAACCATGAGAACCAGCAGCGTGCCCACCGCCACCCGATACTTGTGGGCGCCCAACGGTTCGGCGAGATGAACGGCCAGCCCCCAGGTCAGCGGACCGACAATCCCCGCAGCCCGGCCAACCAGCCCGAAGATCATGAACAACTTCGTCCGGTGCTCCGGCCAACCCATCTCGACCAGCAACGCCCGGCTCAGCACCCACACCCCGCCCATGGACATGCCGATGAGCGGACTGGCCAGCCAAAACGGCCATTTCACGGGCGAGAGTATCGCGATCATGAGCGCGACCGTCCACAATGCGAGCACCGTCAGCAGCAGCTTGAGTTTGTCCACGCGATCCGCGACCTGGCCGCAGACCCACGCGCCCACCACCGCGAACACAGTGCCGACGACCAGGTAAAATGAAATCTCGCTCAACCCGAAGACCACTTTTTCCGTCTCGCTGAACCCGATCGCATAGTGTGCATAGACGGCCATGTAGAGCGTCGCCGTCCCGTGCACGTCCATATAGACGAGCATCGCCAGCATGAACCAGCGCAGCCGGCGATGGTTCCAGACAAGACGGGCGATCAGAGCGAGTTCCCGCCAGGTCGATCGGACCGCTTCGTGGAAATTGGCGCCGGTGCGCAGTTGCGTGTCGCGCACGAGCAGGAACTGCGGCAGCGCCATCAGGAGAAATAGCACGGCGGTCGGCGCGAACACCACGCTCGCGGACTCGTATTCCTCCCGGAACCGCTCGACAAGCACCAAGCCCACGATCGTGCCGACGTACCCCAGCGCAATGCCCAGCCCGGAGATTCGCCCCAAGGTCCTGCGCGTGCTCACGTCGGGCAACATCGCTGTGTAGAAAACACTCGCGCATTGATTGCCGAAATTCGCGACCGCGATCAGCGCCAGCGCCACGACCAAAGCGGGGTTTGCGCCCAACGATGCGGTGGCCGCGACGCAGAGCAGACCGAAGATACGCACGAACACAGCCCGCCGACCTGTTGCGTCCGACCACGGCGAGAGCAGGATGTTGACGATGCTTGCGGGAATCAGCGAAGCGATCACTGCCATCGACACCATCAGATCGGTGCCGCCCTTCTCCTTGATGATCCACAGTGGCGCGAACCGGCTGATCACGTTCATCGCGAACACGGTGGCGGCAAAATCGAACAGCGCCCACGAGATCGCTTCGCGGGTGTAGATGCGTTGCGGAGTTTGGAGAACGGGCATCGACACGTTGCCAGAGTCTAAACGCCGCGCCTCTCCGGCACAACCTCTTGCCCGCTTGAGGCGGCGATGTTCCATCGCTGGAAGGAACCCGGTAATCCGACAGTAGAATGGGCCGCAGTGAAAAGGGTCAGGCTCTCGTCCATCGCCGGAAGAGGCTTGCAACGCCTCGTACCGTTTTGCGAGACAACGACTCGTAGTCCCAAAACTGCAACCGAAAACGCGGCGCGGATTTGTCGTCCGAACAGCACAGGCAGGACAAAGTTGATCCGTCTCCAGAAAGCTCAACGGTGGTCACTGAATACTTCGACTTGGGTTTCAACAGGGTTCCCGAACGACCACTCTCCACATGCAAAAACCGAATCGTCCCATCCGGCACCGGGAAAACCAGGCGACTCCTCTGAGTGTCCAAGACAAGGCCACCTGAAATTAGATCGGGGAGATAGGCTATCGCAAGCTCGGGGTTCTCAAAAGGCACGAACCTCAAAGGGGCCGGCAGGTCTTGGACCGCCGAAAGCACCTCTTTCCAAGTGTACACTCGCACGCCGCTTTCTGGAGGCGCAGAACAGCAGTCGTCCATCGGGACTGAACTCCAACCGGCGGACCCATTCCGTCTCCGAGAGTCGCAGCAGGGATTCGATGATGCTCAGTTCGGCGATTTTGGACTCGGTGTCGGCTTTCCGCGTGGCCGATCTCAGCGCCGCTTGGGAGGCGGGAGACAGTGCCATCTTCCGCTGGAACGTGAGAAGCCTGGCGGGTTTGCCGGGAGAGAACAGATCGCGAATCCAGACCGAGCCGAGCGAGCCCAGGATGAGCAACCGAGTCGCAGGGTGTAATGCGCCCGGGCCGCGCACTCGATCATGCCGGTACGAGGCGACGCGACGTCGCTTCTCCAAGGACGTGACAACGACGCAGTTCGCGCAGTTGCTGACAAGAAATTTCTCGTCCGTCGTGAACTCCAACCAACCAACCTCGGCCGTGTGCGGCACCTCCAGCACCAACTCCCCACGCCGTAGATCCCAGAGTTGGGCTTTGTAGTGCGTCCCGTAACGATCCAGGCTGTGGCCCGTGGCCAGATACGTCCCGGACGGGCTTACTCGCATCGTCACCACCGTGCCCTGCAGCATGAACCCGAGCAGCGAAGGCCCGCCGCCGAAGGGCGGGTCGTATCGCTCCAGATGGCAACCGGTGAGCGGATCGTGGTCCGCCCAGCAAACGAGAAACCCTGACTGATTGCGATACGGACACACCCGCGGCACAAGGAAGCCGGCGGACGGCATGTTCGCTGGGCCACAGCTCTCGAAGAGGAGTTCCTTCATGGGTCTCGCGACTATCTTCGGCACCCGAATCGCCGCATGGACGCGCATTTCTAACTCGCCCGCAAATCTACGCGAGAAGATTCCCCCTAGCAGCCCCGCAGCCTGTCGGAGTTAGCGCCAGCTTTGGTTGGCGTTCCGTGGTGGTCAGTCGTGGAAAAAAGACTTGGGCGCCGTCCTCGACGATTGCTTCTCTTCCCGCCTTCCACCCGTTTCGCTGCGGACACACACCCAACTCCACGCTCGCAGTTCGCCGCCATCTGCATCCGATGCAACCGCCTCAGGTTGTACGCCAAGCACACCAGCGTCCACTCCAGCCC
>Ga0187892_10003092_pt1 | contig 31249 bp, 31 predicted proteins | sample MA1701073metaG_FD_139345 | JGI IMG/M metagenome (GOLD analysis project Ga0187892, IMG submission 139345) | Bio-ooze microbial communities from a basaltic lava cave in the Kipuka Kanohina Cave System on the Island of Hawaii, USA - MA170107-3 metaG ...
AATTCTTCTGACGCCGTGGAATGACCAGGCGCCAATATTGGATTTCAAAGAACGAATGATTTTAAGACAACATATCGTTTTCAGATTTGTGGCACTGTGGCCGAAACGATGATCGAAGCCTTCGCGTCGATCGCCAGCGCCCGCCGGTAGCAAGCCAGCGATTCGTCGTAGCGGCGCAGGTTGTAATTAGTGGCGCCGAGATTGTTGGCCGTCTTGGCGACGCTCGGATGATCCGCGCCGTTGATCTTCTCGTTGATCGCCAGCGCCTGCTCGTGGCGTTCCAGCGCCTGCTCGTACTCGCCCGTCTTGCGCAGCGCCTCTCCCAGGCTGTCCAGCCGGAGAGCGACATTTGGATGCTCCGAGCCGTAATGCGCTTCTTCAATCGCCAGCGCCTGATCATAGTAGGCCTGCGCGCCGGTGAAATCGCTCTGCCCGTAAAGCGCCGCGCCAACGTTGCCCAAACAAGCTGCCGCCGTTGGATGATTCGATCCGTAAACTTTCTCGACTATCTTCAACGCCCGCTCTGACAATTTGATCACCTCGTCGAACTGCGCGCGACCGAGCAGGTAACCGCTCGCCTGGTTCAACAACCGCGCGGTCTCTTCGGGCGCCGTTTGTTGTTCCTCGGAGTAACCGGTTGTCGCGACGGCGTGAGCGAGCAGCCGCGAACATTCGGGCCAGGCGCTGATGTCAATGCTCTCAAAGGGGAAAGCGCGGTCAATCAATTTCACCGCAGCCTCCGCCCACTGCTTCTTCTCGTCCGCCGCCAGCTTGTCGCGCGCCACGGCCTGCGCCAGCCGATGGAACGACAGCGAGTCGTTTTCGATCTCAACCATCGAATACCGTCGCAAAGCTCCGACCGCGTCGTCGAACTCCAATTCGTCCGCCATCGTCGCAGCCAGCGCCGCTGGCAAAACATCCACGCCTTCGCGCGCGAATTTAAGTTGAATGTCGTCCGGCGCCAGGAACGCGCAGAGGTTCATCAACGCGGCTCCCCCCGCCGATTCCAGCCCGATCTCCTTGAACGCCAAGTCCCAGGTGGTCGCTACTGTCTCCGGGTAATCCATCGGCGGTTGGTCACGCTGCCACAACTGCTGCCGCCGCGAACGGAACAGTTCCAGATAATCGGCGAGCGACTTGCCCTTGTTCTCGATGTAAGCTCCGGCCTGCTCCAACGCCAGCGGCAGGTCGCCGAGTATCTCCGCCAGTTCGCCCGCCGCCGCCGCGTCGGTCTCGCCCGTGCGTTTCATCAGGAAATCCGCCGCTTCATTTCGCGCCAGCAGTTTGACGGGCCACGTTTGCGCCACGCCGCGCCATTGCGGGTTGCGCGAAGTGATCAGCGTATGGCCGCTCCCGGATTGCGGCAAATAATCGCGCACCGCTTTCGCTTCCGGCGCGTTGTCAAAAACCAGCAGCCACCCCGCGTTCTGCCCCAGCCATCGTCGCACGGCTTCGACGGCGACTCGTTGATCGCTTGCGTCTTTTTCCGGCAACTCCAGCTTCGCGGCCAGCGCGGCGTAATCGGCAGCCAACGCCGCTGGCTCTTCCGATCTTACCCACCAAACGACCGAATAATCCGCCGCGTGCCGGTAAGCGTAATGCGCCGCGAGTTGCGTCTTGCCGATCCCGCCCAACCCGCAGATCGCTTGCGGCGAAGCAGGCGTCGCGCTCAGCGCGCGATACAGTTCCGTCAGTAGTCCCTCTCTTCCGGTGAAGTTCGGATTGCGTTGATGCGGGACGTTCCAGATGGCGGGCAGCGCGTTGGGGAATCGTGGTTGTTCCGTCGAGGCAGGCGGCGCAGCTGACGATGGCGCGGTCGCAAATGGCGAAGGAGGCGTCGCTGGTTTGCTCCTCCCTTGTTTCACTCCGGCCAGCAAAGCCTCTTTCGCGACGACTTCGTCTTTCCCCACCAGATCAACGTAAACGATCTGAGCGAGCATTCCCTTCGGCTGACATTCGCGCACGCGTACGGGCAGCAGCAGACCTTTTTCTCCGGTCGGGTCCTGGGCGAAGAAAGCGGCCCATTCGGGCGCGGTGAATTTCGACGCCAAGTAGTCAGGCGAGAGCACCGCGATGGCTCGCGTGCCTTCCTCGGTCGCGCGTTGCATGTCGAGCACGAAGTTGCCGCCGGGACGGAAATCCCAGGCCTGGATCACCAGCGTGTAGCTGTTCTCTTCCAGCGACCACGCGATCCACTCGGCCCAGACGCGGTCTGCCTTGTTGTAGCTGATGAAGAAGTCTTTCATTTGAGTCAGGCGTTGATCCGCCCGCGACACGAAGGCGCGCCGCAATCGCATCTTTTCCGATCCGAATGATATGAAGCGCCGTAATCCAGCAGAATCTCTTCGCCCGGCGCGATGTCGCGCAGAGCGAAGAACAGGATGTGGCCGTGGACGACCTTGCTGAAACAGTTCGGCTCGCACGAATGATTGATGAATTGCGTGCCGTTACCGTGGCGGCTGCCGTCAATCGCCCAGTAAGAGTCGATGCTGGAAACGTAGATGCGGCGCTTGTTTTTCACCCGCCGCGCGATTTCACGTCGCGAAATCTTTTCACCGGCGTATTCGGCGATCTTGCGGCCCTTTTTGAAACTAACAGCGGCGAAGCAGCCGTGGCCGTCAATCTTCGACGGCCTGATCTCGATCCCGGGAGCAAGTTCAACCTTCATCTTCAACTCAAGCCTCGCATCAAAAATAGCGGTAATGCCCGATGATCTTCCACGCGAAGAGCACGTCTTCCAACCGCGCGCCCGCGCCGATGTTGTGGACGGCGGCGTAACGATCAGCGCCTTCGACCTTGATCTTGCTCACCATCCCGATGTGGAGAAGTCCGCTATCAAGCTCCCACGCAACGATGTCGCCTGGCTGATAATCTTTCGCGTCTTTCGTGATCGGCAGGTTCTTGCCCTGCCGGTCGAACCACGTCATCAGGTTCGGCACGCGACGATGATCAATGTTGCGGTCGGGCCGCCGCGCTCCCCATTTCTGCGGGTACTTCGAGAAGTTTCTCTTCATGTCTTCGTGCAACTCTTTTTGCAGATCAACGTCCGCTTTGCGAAACGCGCGCACGATGACGTCAGCGCAAACGCCGGTTTCGAGCGGCACGTCGCCGTTCGGGTAATCGAGCTTGACGTATGCAGAGTCGTAGCTGGTGGTCTGCGTGATCTGTTCAATCGCCGCAGCGTTGATCTTTTCGAGCGGCGTCGCGTCGGGTTTGACCTGAATCGCCACGGCCAGATCGCGACCGGGAAGTTCGACCGCACGTGGCGTGGCGCTGTTGACCTGACAGCCCGTGAGTGAAAACGCAGGCAGAATGAAAAACAAAAGGATACGAGTTACGACCATCGCCTCTCCGGTTGTTACGCGCTTGCTGATCCACGCCGCCTTGTTGACGCCAGTTGGAATCGGCGGCGCTCTTTTCCGGCGCAGTTTAACACAGCGCCATCGGCCTGATGAGTTTTGCGTCGCTCGCCTGATGCCAGTCAGAATGCCGGCCCTTCGGCTCTCTTTTATTCCCTTGCCTTCATTCCCCTGCCAATGGCAAAGGAATGACGGCAAGGGAATGGATTTCATTCGCCCGTAAGCATTTTGGCGAAGTTCGCGCTACAATCCCGACGTTATGGATGATCTACTTTCATTTTTCCCTGTGCTCAGCGAGCTGAGCATCAAAGCCGGAGCAATCATTCGGCGTTATTACAACTCGCCAGTCGAAGTCGAGCGAAAAGCCGACAACAGCCCTGTCACTCGCGCCGACCGTGAAGTCGAAATCTTTCTGCGCGACTCGCTGGAAAAACGTTATCCCGACTTCTCGATCCTCGGCGAAGAGTTCGGCGAGACGAAGAAATCGAGCGCGTATCGCTGGATCATTGACCCGATTGACGGCACGCGATCGTTCGTGCTGAAAACGCCGCTGTTCGGAACGATGATCGCGCTTGAACGCGACGGGACGCCGGTGCTCGGCTCAATCTACTTTCCGATCCAAGATCATCATCTGATTGGTTCGGCTGAGACGGGAACATTTCTCAACGGATCGCCGTGTCGTGTCTCGGAAATCTCGGAATTATCCGAAGCCACAGTGTTGCTGACCAATCCGCGAACGCTGATCGCTGGCGAGAACCACGAACGGCTGGCCAAACTCTGTCGAAAAGTCCGCCAAGTACGCGGGATGGGAGATTGCTACGGCTATCACCTGGTCGCGCGCGGATTGGCCGAAGTGATGATCGAACCAGCGGCGCTGAAATATTACGACGTGGCCCCTATGCCTCCGATCATCGAAGGCGCAGGCGGAACCTTCACGACTTTGAGTGGAGATTTCGATCTGAGTTCGGGACAGGGGCTGGCGACCAACCGCGTTTTGCTCGAACAGGTTCTGCGCGCGCTCAACGATGAGGAGTAGACCGATTCATCATGCGCCGACCGTGTCCTGCCGATCAAACCTTCTGACTTCATCCACATAGCGTGAGGGCAACAACAGCCATTGAACGAGCGATTGTAGATTCAAGCTCGTGAAAAGGCCGTAGACGCGGAACGCCTCGAAAAGCAGCGGCGGTGGAGCGAGCTTCAACAACCGCCGCACCTCTTCCGGCGCGAGCAGCGACTGGGTCTGGCGCAGCAATTCATAACGCCAGCCGCCCAGATGCTGCTGGTACTTTTCACAAAGCAGTCGAGTGTACTCGCTGTATTCCAGATCACGTTCGAGATGAAGCTGGCGATCCACCCGCCACTCCGCATAATTCGCGGGCAGATCAGGAATGCGCAACCCTTCGCCGACGCGATGGAAAACTTCGTAAAGCTCCTGCTGCTCCGATGTGGTGAGCGGGCGATGGAGCAAGCGGTAAGCGCGTTCGGAATAATCAATCAGCATGTAGAGCACGTCGCGCCAGGCCCAGTCGGGGATGCGCGAACCACGCGCCTGCTCGACCGACTTATGGATCGAGTAGATTCGGTCGAGCGTCCGCTGCGCCACCGCTTCGTCAACGAAGACAATCTCCTGCGCGTAGCGAGCCGTCGAAAACAACCGCCCGATCGGATCGCGCGGAAGGTTACCGGTAAAGAACAGCCAGTCCACTGCGCGGTTAAGGGCGAACTCCGCCGCTGAGCCGGCGAAGACGAGCAGGATCAGATCGGAACTGCCCCAGATGGAACGGACAATCGAACGTTGAGAAACGAAGTCGGACATTTTGTTTGCCGTGGTTGGATGAACGGAATGACTAAGTTTTGAGCGTTGACGAAGGGCAGAGTTTTTCCAGATTGCAATCTGCGCACGCAGGCTTGCGCGCCTGGCACACCCGGCGCCCGTGCCAGATCAACCGGTGCGAAAAATCAATCCACTCTTTCTGCGGCACAAGCTCCATCAGATCAGCCTCGATCTTTTCCGGCTGTTTGTTTTTAGTCACTCCCAGCCGCTGTGACAAACGCGCCACGTGCGTGTCCACGACCACACCCGTCGGAATTCCAAAAGCCGTGCCGAGCACGACGTTCGCGGTCTTCCGCCCGACGCCCGGCAACTCCACCAGTTCTTCCAGAGTCTGTGGCAATTGCCCGTTGTGTTTTTCGATCAGCAAACGGCAGGCTTCCTGGATTGATTTCGCTTTGTTGCGGAAGAACGTGACCGAGTTGATGTCGCGTTCGAGTTGCTCGCGCGGAACGGCCAGATAATCCTCGGCTTTGCGGTACTTCCTGAAAAGCGTCGAAGTGACGATGTTCACGCGATCGTCTGTGCATTGCGCCGAAAGAATGGTTGCGATCAACAGTTCAAACGGGTTCGCGTGATTTAGCGCGCAGGTAGCTTCGGGGTAACGCTTCTTGAGCGCGCGAATGATCTGTTGGGTTCTCTCTTTGAGCTGCTCTCTGGTTTCTTTCATCACATTCTCTCTTCTGATTCTGGGAAAAAAACGGCAAGTTTCATCTTCTAGTTAACAATTCATCTCAGGGGCCGGCGTCAGAAAGGAAAATGTGGGAAAGGAAAATAGGAGTCGAATCAGGCGCTTATTTTCCTTTCCCACATTTTCCTTTCTGACGCCGACTGTTACCTACTTTCGCTCTCAATGAAACTTGCCAAAAAACGGCGTTTGTCTTGGTAAGCCACGCCAACGGCAGTAGAATTCCGGCGTCGGCGAGAGACTTCAAAGCAATTTCATAACTTATCGAAAACCAAGACCGCTCACTCAAGGCAAAGACCGCTTTGCGGGAAGGAGCTAAAAATGGAACGCGATGTTAGCAGAAAGCTGAAGACGTTGTCAGTTCTGGTTTTTGTGGCGTTTGGTCTCAGCCTTTTTCCAGACTATTCAGACGCCCGGGAAGCTCAACCTTCGGACAGGGAAGCCTTATCCATCCTGAAACAGAAATGTTCGCAGTGTCACGGCGAGGCGGTGCAGATGTCCGGCCTGGACTTGCGCACGCGCGAGGCGATGCTGAAGGGTGGGGAGAGTGGACCAGCCATCGTTCCTGGCAACGCCGAGGCAAGTCTGCTTTACCGGCGCGTGGCCGGGCTGGAGAAGCCCGCGATGCCGATGGCCCCAGCGCCGCCGCTCACCCAGCAGGAGATCGCCGTGATCAAGTCCTGGATTGATCGGGGCGCGAAGTGGGGCGAGGCAGAGAACGCGAAGTCACAGGCCGCGGCTCCTTACGGCGCCAAATACAAGGAGCGAGCGATCACCGCGGAGGATCGGAGTTGGTGGTCGTTTCAGAAACCTGTGCAGCGTCCGATCCCAAAAGTGGCCGACGCGCGGTGGAAGGCGAATCCGATAGACGCCTTCATCAAAGAAGCTCTGGATCAAAAAGGCCTCGCGCCAGCGCCACAAGCGGATCGCCACACGCTGATCCGGCGAGCTTACCTCGACCTGACCGGGCTTTTGCCCAGCCCGCCGGAAGTGAATGCGTTCGTCAACGACCCTTCGCCGCAAGCCTACGAGAAGCTGATCGAACGGTTGCTCGCTTCGCCGCATTACGGAGAGCGGTGGGGAAGGTTCTGGTTAGACGTGGCGCGTTATGCCGACAGTTCCGGCTACGAGCACGATTATTCGATCGCCAACGCCTGGCGCTACCGCGATTACGTGATCAAGTCGTTCAACCAGGACAAGCCCTACGACCGTTTCATCATCGAGCAACTGGCCGGCGACGAACTCGATGCCACCGCTGATGGAAATTACGACAGCCTGATCGCTACGACCTGGTATCGCATCGGGCCGCGCGTGCGTTACCGCGAGAAAGACAATCCCTACTACCGCTACGAATACCTCGACGACACGATCCGAACGACCTTCCAGGGCTTCATGGGGCTTTCGGTCAATTGCGCCCGCTGCCACGACCACAAGTTCGATCCCATCACGCGGATGGATTATTACCGCTCGATGGCGATGATCTTCGGCAACGTGGAATACGACCATCCGCTTGCGCCGCCAGAGAAAGTCGCCGAGTACGAGCGCGTCCAGAAGGAAGTGAATGAGCAGGTCAGGCCGCTGATGCGCAAAGTCTTTGAGATCGAAGCGCCGTACCGCCGCGCCGCGTTCGAGAAGCGGCTGGCGAAATTTCCCGAAGAGATTCAGGTCGCTGTCCGCACGCCGGAAGAGAAGCGAACGCCGGGGCAGAAACTGCTCGCCGCGCAGATCGTCTCGTTGGATGTTGATCCGGACGCCGCCGCCAATCAAAACGCAGCCGCGCTTTATTCCCGTCAGCGGATCAAGGTGAGCGACGCGGACCAGGCCGTTCGGGAGAAGCTTCTGGATCAAGTCGAGGAGATTTTGAAAAAGATGCCTGCGCCTTTGCCTGTGGCCGAAGGCGTGCGCGACGGCGATTACCGGCTGACGCCGGATGGAAGAGGCGATGAACCCTTGCCCGGAAAGGGCAACCGCTTCGACTACGGGGTCGAGTGCTGCTTCCTGCCGCAACCCGGACAAGCGTACAAAGTGCCGCCAGTCTATTTCGCAGCTAACGGCCTGGACGTGGCCGAAGATCAAAAGTTATCGGTTGTCGAGCCGGGTTATCTGAGCGTGATTGCCGATAACTCGCTGCCCGTCGCGCATTCGCCGAAAAACGCGATCAGCAGCGGGCGACGACGCGCGCTGGCCGAATGGATCGCCTCGCCCGCGAACCCGCTGACCGCGCGCGTGATGGTCAACCGCATTTGGCATTGGCATTTCGGTCGCGGCATCGTCCCGACGCCAAGCAATTTCGGCAAGATGGGCGTCAAACCATCACACCCGGAGCTTCTGGATTGGCTGGCCACCGAATTCATCCGCCAGGGCTGGAGCGTCAAGCAGATGCATCGGTTGATCTTGAACTCCGAGGTTTACAAGCAGACCTCAGGCTTCTCTCAAGCCACTAACCTGGAGAAAGACCCGACCAACATTTATCTCTGGCGTTTCCCGTTGCGGCGGCTTGAAGCTGAAGCGATCCGCGATGTGATCCTGTCGGCCAGCGGGCAGATCAATTTGCAGGCGGGCGGCGAGCCATTTTTCCCAGCGATCCCGAAGTCTGTGCGTGAGAGCTATCTGCAGGGCAAGTGGGTGATGACCCAGGAAGAGCCTTCAACGTGGCGTCGCGGCATCTACGCTTACTGGAAGCGCGGGCTGAAGTATCCGATGTTTGAAGTGCACGACCAGCCCGACCCGAACGTGACCTGCGAGATGCGCAACACGACAACCGTTCCGACGCAGGCGTTGACGCTGCTCAACAACGAGTTCGTGTTGATTCAGGCGCGCCATTTCGCCGAACGGGTTTCGCGCGAAGCGGGCGGCGATCCGGCAAAACAGATTCTGGTTCTTTATCGAATTGCCTTGAGCCGCGAGCCTGCGCAGAAAGAGATGGATCAATCTCTGGCTTTTCTGCGGAAGCAGCGGGATTACCACACCGCAAGGGCATCCGGCTCCGATCCGGTTCTGGCGGCGCTAACTGATTTGGCGCACGTTATGCTGAACGCGAACGAGTTCGTTTACATCAACTGAAATCAGTACTGCGAGCGGTAGCGAGCGCGCTCCATCAATGCTCGACCGATGGAGCGCGCTCGCTACCGCTCGCAGTACTGATTGCGCGCATATGAACATCACCCCTGACTACGACAGCCCGTGGAAGGATCTGCTTGACGCCTTTTTCGAGGACTTTATGTCCTTCTTCTTCTCAACAGCGCATGCCGCGATTGACTGGGAGCGCGGGCTGGAGTTCCTGGACAAGGAGCTGCAAAAGATCACCGCCGACGCGGCTGTCGGCAGACGCTTCGTTGACAAGCTGGTCAAGGTTTGGCTCAAGAGCGGCGAAGAGCTGTGCGTGTTGATTCACGTCGAAGTCCAGGGCACGCGGGAAGAAGGCTTCGAACTGCGCATCTTTGTTTACAACTATCGCATCTTCGACCGCTATCACGCGCCGGTGGCGAGCTTCGTGATCCTGACGGACGATGATCCTGATTGGCGTCCGGCGGAATACCGGCAACAGTTGTTCGGGACGGTGACGAGTTTTCAGTTCGAGGCGGTCAAGCTGCTGGATTACGAAGCGCGCTGGGAAGAATTGGAGGCGAGCGCCAATGTGTTTGCAGTGGTGGTGATGACCCATCTGAGGGTAATCACCACAAGCAGAGACACCACGAGGCGATTGAGATGGAAGGTGCGGTTGACGAAGCTGCTCTACGAGCGTGGCTATGATAAGCTGAGGGTGGCGAAGCTCTTCAAATTCCTGGACTGGCTGATGTGGTTGCCAAAGGAACAGCAGCGGGAATACCGGGATGAGATAGTTCGCTACGAGGAGGAAAAACAAATGGAATACATCACTACCATAGAACGCATGGGAATTGAGAAGGGCTGGCAACAAGGCTTGGAGCAAGGGAGCTGTCGCCAACTGCTACGGATTTTGCAGGCGCGTTTCGGCGCCGCCGCGGAAGCGGTGCGCGAGAGGCTGGTCGAGTTGAATGTCGAGCAGCTTGACGCGTTGACCGACAAGGCGCTTTCAGCGCAGTCGCTGGAAGAATTTATCGCCGCCTTGCCGCAAGTTGAAGAGATTGAACAAAGCTAAAAGCGCGGGCGCCGGAAGAGAAGGGTTCAAACGCAAACAGGCTGGCAAGTAACCGACCCTGCGGGTGAAAGAACTTGTCTGCATCCACCAACCAATACGAAGCGAGGTTCGCCCCTATGACGCCTCGGAAGCGCCTACAATACGTTTTCCTTCTGCTCGGAACGTCGCTGTTCCTGCAAACACAACCATCAACTTCGGCCAGCCAGCTCTCTCAGGGCGAGCGCCTGTTTCAAGTTCAATGCGCCGGCTGTCACGGACCAAAAGGCGAAGGCGGCAGCGGCCCCACGCTGGCCACGCCGACGCTGGTCCGCGCGACGAATGAAGCGCTGCTGATCAAGGTGATCGCCGATGGCATTCCCGGCACCGAGATGCCCAGGTCGCGGCTGGACAAAGAGCAGATCAAGCAGGTCGCGGACTTCGTGCGCCGGCTCGGGCAATTGCCGCCGGAGCGCGTTACCGGCGATCCGCAGCGCGGCAAAGAGCTTTACGAGACGAAGGGCTTTTGCGCGCAGTGCCATGCCATCAACGGGCGCGGCGGCGCGTTCGGCCCCGACCTCACTGTGATCGGCTTGCAACGCGGCGCTCGACACTTGCGTGAATCGCTGACCGACCCTGGAGCCGACGTACCGAAAAGCTTCTCCGCCTTCCGGGGCGACACCGGCCTCCCGGAAAACTACCTTCAGGTGCGCGTCGTGACCAAAGACGGGCGGCGGCTGAGCGGCGCGCGCGTCAACGAAGACACGTTCTCGATTCAATTCCGCGACTCCGCCAATCGCGTCCACTCTTTCTTCAAATCCGATCTGGCCGAATTCCACAAAGACTGGGGCAAATCTTCAATGCCCAGCTACCGCGACGTCTTCTCGAAAGCAGAGCTGGATGACGTGGTGGCTTATCTGGTTTCACTGCGAGGCGCCAAATGAAAACGATCATTCTCCTATTGCTCATCACCCCAACGGCGTTGGCTCAAGTGTCGTATGAAAGGATTCGCCGCGCCGAAGCCGAGCCGGGCAACTGGCTCACTTACTCCGGCAATTATCAAGGCCATCGCCATTCGCCGCTCAAAGAGATCAACCCGGCCAATGTCGCGCGCCTGAAACCCGCCTGGGTTTACCAGATGCGCGATCCGGGCAAGGTCCAAACGTCGCCGATCGTAGTTGACGGAATCCTGTACATCACCGAGAAGCCGCACGTCGTGACAGCGCTCGACGGCAAAACGGGGCGGCCATTGTGGAGTTACCGCCGCGCCGTGTCGCCGGACATTCGCGGCTGTTGCGGCCAGCCGAACCGTGGGCTGGCAATCCTCGACGACACGTTGTTCCTGGGCACGATGGATTCGAAGCTGGTCGCGCTCGACGTGCGCACGGGCAAACAGCGATGGGAGGTCGCGGTCGCGGATCCCAAGCTCGGTTACTCGATCACGGTCGCGCCGTTGGCCGTCAAAGACAAAGTGATCATCGGCATAGCGGGCGGCGAATACGGCATTCGCGGTTTCCTGGACGCTTACGACGCGAAGACCGGCAAGCAGTGCTGGCGCTTGTGGACTATACCGGGGCCGGGCGAATTCGGGCATGACACTTGGGAGGGCGCCAGTTGGAAGACCGGCGGCGCGGCGACGTGGGTGACGGGCGCGTATGATCCTGAACTGAATTTGATCTACTGGGGCACGGGCAATCCCGGGCCGGATTGGAACGGCGACGACCGCGAAGGCGACAACCTCTACTCCGATTCCTTGCTGGCGATTGACGCCGACACGGGCAAGCTCAAATGGTATTTCCAATACACTCCGCACGACGTGCACGACTGGGACTCGAACCAGACGCCAGTGTTGTTTGACGGCTTGGTGGATGGCCGGATGCGGAAGCTGGTCGCGCACGCCAATCGCAATGCGTTTTATTACGTGTTGGATCGCGTGACCGGCGAGTTCCTGCGCGGCGCGCCTTTCATCAAACAGACGTGGGCGAAGGGGTTGGACGCCAAAGGACACCCCATTCGCCTGCCTGACACGTTCCCGACAATCGAAGGAACCGTCGTTCACCCCGGCATCGGCGGCGGCACGAACTGGCAAAGCCCGTCGTGGAGTCCGCTGACCCGGCTCTTCTACGTGATGGCGCACGATGGCCAGGCGCAGACTTATTTCAAGATGAAGGAAGAGTACCGGCCCGGCGAGTCGTTCGAGGGAGGCGGCTTCCGCAACTTGATCGGCGACGAACCTCCAGGCGCGGTGAAAGCCATCGAAGCGGAGACCGGAAAGATACGTTGGGAATTCAAGACGCACTCTTACACGAGCGCCGGGTTGCTCTCGACCGCCGGCTCCCTGGTCTTCGGCAGCAGCGGCGAAGGGCATTTCTTCGCGCTCGACGCCGAGTCGGGCAAACCGCTCTGGCGTTTCCAGACTGGCGCGCGGATCACGGCCAACCCGATCAGCTTCCTGGTGGATGGCAAACAGCACGTGGCGATAGCGTCCGGTCAGGCGCTTTTCGTGTTCGCAATTGATTGAGATCTGTAAACAAACTGGCCTTTTCAACACAAAGGATCAAAGGATCAAAGGGTCAAAGCAAAGAAAGAGAAAGGAAATGGCTTCTACCCTTGCAGCCCTTTGACCCTTTGACCCTTCGACCCTTTGTGTTGAAAAAAGCTCAACTCCCGTGAGGCTGCAAAATGAGCAAACACCGATTCATCTCTCGCCGGGATTTTCTTTTTGAAGCAGGTTCGGGAATCAGCGGACTGGCGCTGCTTGACCTGCTCAATCAGGATGGGCTTCTGGCCCAAACGCCTTCCGACAAACCAGGAGCGTGCGCTGGACGGGAAGGCTTTCCGGGTTCGCCCAATCTGCCGAAGCCTCCGCACTTCAAGCCCCGCGCCAAATCAGTGATCTCGCTGTTTATGAGCGGCGGCGTCAGCCACGTGGATACCTTCGATTACAAACCGGCGCTGGAGAAATACCACGGGATGCCGCTCGAAGGTAAAGGCGAGATTCGCGTCCGGCAAGGCTTCCCAGGGCCGCTGATGAAAAGCCCGTACAAATTCAAACAGCACGGGCAATCCGGCGTGTGGGTCTCCGAGCTATTTCCGCACATCGCCAACATCGTGGACGATCTGGCGTTCATCTACTCCTGCCAGGGCAGGTCGAATGACCACGTGCTGGCGCATTACGAATGGAACACCGGGTCAATCCTGATGGGTTTTCCCAGCGTCGGCTCGTGGGTGACTTATGGCTTGGGCAGCGAGAATCAGAACCTCCCAGCCTTCGTCGTGATCTACGACGCGCGCGGAGGGCCGTTTTCAGGCCCAGCCAATTGGAGCGCAGGTTTTCTGCCCGCCGCTTATCAGGGAACGGTTTTCCGTTCCACCGGCGATCCGATTCTGGATTTGTCTCCGCCGTCCAAGTACGTCACGCCTGAACAGGAGCGCGCGCGGCTCGATCAACTGAACCGGATGAACCACGATCACGCCGAGAAACATCCGGGCAGCACGGAATTGGCGGCTCGCATAGCTTCGTACGAAATGGCCTATCGAATGCAGGCGTGCGCGCCCGAAGCCGTGGACATCTCGCGCGAGAGCGAAGAGACGAACCGCGTTTACGGTTTGGACAATCCGGTGACTGCGCCGTTCGGCAAACAATGTTTGCTGGCGCGGCGATTGGTCGAACGCGGCGTCCGCTTCGTCCAACTGTACAGCGGCTCGCTTCTCAATCAGAACGTGGACACGTGGGACGCGCACGCGAGCATCGTGGACAACCACGGGCTGCACGCGCCGGAAGTGGACAAGCCCATCGCCGGATTGATCACCGACTTGAAACGACGCGGCCTGCTCGATGAAACATTGGTGATGTGGCATTCGGAGTTCGGGCGCATGCCGATATCCCAGCGCGGCCTCGGACGCGATCACAATCCCGGAGCGATGACTGTTTTTATGGCCGGAGCCGGAATCAAGGGCGGCCAGAAGATCGGCGCCACCGACGAAGTTGGTTACAAGGCCGAGCAGCAGATCGTCCCCTGCCACGACCTGCACGCGACTTTGCTTCACTTGCTGGGGCTGGATCATAAACGGGTGACCTACTTCTTCAATGGCCGGCATATGAGGCTGACGGATGTTCACGGCGAGCTTATCCCGCAAGTCACCAATGTTTGAACAACAGCGCTGAGGAGACGAATGGATCACGACCAACTCTTCAAAGAATTGTTGCGGGTTTGTTTCTTAGACTTCCTCGAACTCTTTCTACCGGAGGTCTTACGCTACCTCGATGTGAATTCGCTCGAATTCATCGAGCAGGAGAGCTTCAGCGAAATCACCGAGGGCCGGAAGCGCTCGGTTGACCTGCTCGTCAAAGCGCGCTTTCGCGGCCAGCCCACCTACTTCCTGATTCACGTCGAGATACAGGCCGACAAGCGAGGTTGGTCGGGCAGGCGGATGTTCTATTACTTCGCCGTGCAAACCTACAAGCACGACCTGCCGGTCTATCCGATCGCCATCTTTTCGTGGGACAATCCGCGAATGCCGGAGTCGGGACAATATCTGGTTGAATTTCCTGATCGTCGTGTGTTGGAATTCAACTGCGTAGTCATTCAACTCAACCGGCTCGACTGGCGCGATTTCCTGAAGCGCGACAACCCGGCGGCCAGCGCGTTGATGGCGAAGATGGGAGTCAAACCGGAAGACCGACCCAAAGTCCGCGCCGCCTGCCTCGGAATGATCGTCCGATTGAAGCTGCCGGAGAAGAAACGGCGCCCGATCATGCGCTTCATTGACGCCTATCTGCCGCTGAGCGCTGAGCAAAAAGAAGAGTTCAAACAGGAGATAAAGGAATTTCGTCCGAAGGAAAGGAAAGCTGCTATGGAATACATCACATCCTGGGAACGAGAAGGAATCGTGAAGGGCAAGCTGGAAGCTGCCATCAGTATACTGACGCGGCAGATTGGCCAAATCAGTGACGCCTCCATCAAACGTATCAAGCGGCTCTCTTCCGAAAAAGTAGATGCGCTGCTCGGCGCGCTGCTCGATCTCAAAAGCAAAGCCGATCTCGATCGCTGGCTGCGAATCCACGCGCCGGTCCGTCGAAAAGGTAAATTGAAAAAGGCCCCCGCGACCACAACTCCGAAGCGATAGCGGTCTGCGGCGCGGATCAAGCTCATGTATCGGAGAATCCAATATGACACGAATAGCTCCCCTCCTGATGATCGTTTGCTTCGTCTCTTTCCACGCCCCTGTTCTCCAGCCAAATAACAACGCGGTCACACCCGGTGAATTCATCGTCGAACCGCCCACCCTCATCAATCTCGGCTTCGAGTGGAAGATCAAAGGCGACGACAACCGCAACGCGACGGTAGCAGTTCAGTACCGCAAAGCCGGCGACTCGCAGTGGCGCGAAGCGTTACCGCTGTTGCGCATCGGCGACGAGAAGGTCTGGCGGGCGCGCGAGTTTCTGGAATACTGGACGCCTCGGATGTTCGCGGGCAGCATCCTCGATCTGGAAGAGAACACCGGTTACGAATGCCGCTTCACGATGTCGGACCCGGACGGCGTTACGGGGCAGGCGGTTCAGCAGGTCACGGTCAAGACTCGCGGCGCGCCCAACATTCCCACGAGCGGTCGCACGCTGCACGTTTATCCGCCCGATTACGAAGGGCCGAAGCAGGAGCCGTCGTTCAAAGGCTTGAAAGAAGCCTATTACGGACCGGGCCTCGGCGATTGGGATGTTGTCCGCACGCGCCCCGTCCAGCCAGGCGACGTGATCCTCGTTCACGCGGGCCTCTACAAAGCCGACCGGCTGGATTACGTGACGCCTTATGGGATTCCTTTCGATGGAACCTACGTGCTGACGCGCGATGGGACGCCCGACAAACCGATCGTCATCAAGGGCGCGGGCGACGGCGAAGCGATCTTCGACGGCAATGGCTGCTTCCGCCTCTTCGACGTGATGGCGGCGGATTACAACTACTTCGAGGGAATCACGATCAGGAACACCGACGTGGCGTTTTACGCCGGAAACAAAGACGTGCTCGGTTGCAGCGGCCTGGTTGTGCGCAACTGCCGGATCGAAGACGTCGGCGTCGCGGTGATGAACGAATACGCCGGATCGAAGAACTTCTACATCGCCGACAACGTCCTGCTCGGACGCGACGACCGCAATCGCCTGATCGGCTGGGCGAACTGGGGCAAATACAAACCGGCGCAGCTCAAGTCGTACTACGGCATCAAGGTCTACGGCCAGGGCCACGTCATCTGTCACAACTACATCGCGTACTTCCACGACGGCGTCTGCGTCAGCACTTACGGCATTCCGCCCGAAGCGCAGGATCAGAAGGCTGTGGCAATCGACATCTACAACAACGACATCCACGTGATGGTTGACGATTTCATCGAAGCCGACGGCGGCGTGCATAACATCCGCGTCGCGCGAAACCGCGGCTTCAATGCGGCGCAGCACGGGTTGAGCGCGCAACCGGTCTTCGGCGGGCCGGCATATTTCTATCGAAACATCGTCTACAACGTGCCGATGGGCGGCGCGGTCAAAAACGGCGGGGCTAACCCGGCGGGCGTGCTCGTCTACCACAACACGTTCATCGCCGAAAACAGCAACGTGCGCGGCAATTCAAACATGCATTACCGTAACAACCTGATCCTGGGCGTGAACCACCCGGAACGACCCGTGCTGGGCAAGCTGACCTACACGTCCTACACCTCGCTCGATTACAACGGCTACCGCCCGAATCCGAATGACAAGCCGCAGTTCGTGTGGAAGTCTCCGGCTGGAGAGGCGCTGCGCGATTACACTTTGCAGGGGACAAACTATCTTACGTTCCGCACGCTGGCCGAATTTCAACGAGCCACGGGGCAGGAAGCGCACGGCGTGTTGGTGGACTATGACGTTTTTCGGAACGTGCGACCGCCTGATCCGAACAAGCCGCACGCGGTGTATGAAATTGGCGATATGGATTTCAGCCTGCGGGCGGGCGGCGCGGCTGTGGACGCTGGTTGCCGGCTGCCGAACGTCAATGACGACTTTTCCGGGAAAGCGCCGGATTTGGGCGCGTTGGAGATTGGGCAGCCGACGCCGGTTTACGGGCCAAGACGATGATGACGGCTTTTGGCGGCGCAAGAGTGAAGCTGTAGAATCGAGGCGGAAATGGAGGTTTGAGAAAATGCTTGAACAAGTTTTAGAAGGCACTTGGGAAGAGATCGCGCAGCACGCTGACGAACTGGCGGGTAAGCGCGTGCGGCTGACCGTCGTCGAAGAAGCGCCAGCCGCCGTCTCACAACCTAATGAAGCGGCGCTGCAAGTGATGGAACAGGTGGCGCAACTGCAATCCGGCATGCGTTACACATCCGGCGCAGACACGCAGCAATTGTTGCGTGAAGCGCGGGCTGGAGCGATGTATGGCTACGACCCCTGCGAGTAATACCGGCGCAGTTGTTTTGGATGCCAACGTCTTAATCGCGGTTTGCGCCAATGAGCAGGACAAGGCTGCTACCGCCAAAACTGCGCTCGCAGATTATGCAGCGCGAGGCTGGCGTTACTTCGCGCCGGGCGTGGTCATCAGCGAGACACTCTTCGTGCTCTGTGGCAAGCTGCAAAGCGGCGCGATCACCGCAGCCGAGCACCAGATCGGCATCCGGAGCCTCATCGCTTATATGAGTGTTACCTTCCCGCCGCCCAGTGGTGACGCCGCCTTAATCGCCCGCGCCGAACAGATACGCAGCGGTTACGGTTGCAGCCACTCCGCCGATGGCATCTACATCGCGCTGGCCGAAGAGTTGTCGCAGTCAGGCGCAACGGAACTGCTGACCTTTGACGCCGATTTTCCCAAGCAGGCCGCGCGCAACGCGCCAACAGTCAAAGTGAATCTGCTGCCTTGCTAAAAGCGTCGCGCGCGACGTAGTCAATACAAAATACGAGGTGGAAGTATGATTGCTGTAACCGAGGTCAACTACATCACAGCCGAAGAGAACATTCTGGGTGGCGAACCGATCATCAAAGGGACGCGCACGCCAGTCCGGGCGATTGTCGAAATTTGGCGGCTGGGCACGCCGGTGGAAGAAATCCCGAACCGGCTGCCGCACCTGACGCTGGCGCAAGTGTTCGCGGCGCTCAGCTACTACAGCGATCACCAGGATGAGATCAACGAGTACATCTGCCGCAACCGCGTCCCGGACGAGTTGATTGACCCATGGGTGCGAGACCTATAAGCTGTTTCTGCGTCTGAGTAGAAGGCTGGCGGGAGAATCATTGCATTGCTAGCCGAGCCAGCCCTGTGCTCCGCCCTGCCTCACATCAACACGGCTCGGCAGTATCAGTTGAACGAAACTACAAACATTATCTGAAGTCTTACTGGGAGCTATCTATGGCGCAAGGAAAATCTGGGGGCAATGGACTGAGCAATCACCCCTTAGTTGTGTTAATAGCAGTCCTCTCGGGCATAGCAACGATAATAGGTTTAATCATTTCTATTTGGAGCGGCCCTAAACCTAATGGTCCGAAACAGCCCCCTACTGACTCTCCTAGTAACACCTCTGGCGATACCGGTATCTTTCGAGATACTTCATGCCAGCAAATTTCTAGCATAGATATACAAGCTATACTATTTGTGGCTCGTTCTGATGCTGAGAGAGAAAATATAAGGCGATGGTATAGGGAAAGGAAACGGCAATGTGGGCAATAGCGCCAACATGCTGTTGATCAGTTATTTGATCGCCTTATTTGCCGAGAGAGCAGTCGCCACACGAGTTGCGGGTAAGCACCATCGTTGTAGAAAATACCGAACTGCCAATCCTATCGTTCGAGCGCCAAAGCAGCTTCTTCAATGCCATTAGGTTCTGGTGGGCTTGCAGACAGTCAATCCGGGAATAGAATCGAAGTCGTCATCGTTGGTGGCGAGGTAGCTCAATCCCAGCTTTTCCACGACGGCCAACAGCAATGCATCGTTGGTTAGCAGACGCTGTTGCGGCGAAAGGTCTGCGCCCTCTTTCAAGAAATCGAGCGTGAGCGGTTCGACGCTGAGTTACAGGGTTTCGGCCAGGGCCGCCACCTGCTTATGTTCCGATAGATGGTCGAGCAGCTCAGGATGCTTTTTGATCCGGGAAAGCAAGCCCTGCGGAGAGACGCCGTGTTGCCGCACGATCTCCGCCAGCATGACTTTGTGAGTGGCTTCGGCCAAGGCGACTGTGGAAGTCACCCCTTGAATGACGCCAGCCTCGACGCGCTCGAGCAAGTCCGAGCAATCGTCCGACAGCGGCGGCGTATTGACCAGATGGTAGTAGAAGATCGTGGCGTCAAGGAAGCACGCCACGCCGTCAGGGATGTCTTTCAGCAGGGACGACACAGTTCAACTCCCCAGCAGATCGTACTCGTGGCTGTCGCCGATTTCGCGGGCCAGATGCGGTTCGATCTGGATGCGCCGTTGTCGTTGCTGCTCGACCAACCCTTCGACGCCTTGCGCTTCCGCGCTGACCGGCTCAAGCGTCAATCTCACTCGCTCATACTCTTTGAGGTTGGGCAAAGGCGCGAGCGGCCTGAACACGCCGGATTCATAAATGGCTTCGATAACAAGACTCATTGGTTTCAACTCCTTTGAGGAGACATTCTAAAGCAAGCTCTGCACGATAGGAAGAAGCCCCACAAGGCTCGGATAATTGGCGGCGCTGTTGGGAAAGCCAGTCAATCCATTGTATCCTGAAAGCGGAGGTGAATTATGGACGCAACGATCACAATCACGCTGCCGTCCGAGCTTGAGCGAGTCATCGCCGGGCGCGCGACGGCCAGCGGTAAAAAACTGGAAGAGTACGCTTTGGACGTGCTAAGACGGGACGCTGAGTTGTCGGATGTGCGCGAGTTGTTTGCGGATGTGCGCGATCAGATCGAGGCGAGCGGCATCTCGGACGAGGGGCTGGATGACAAAATTGAGGCGGCCATTGCAAGGGTGAGGGCGCGCCGTCGTGACGCGGAGACTGCAGCTTGGATAAACCTCTCGGCGCAGGGGCTTGCAGCGGCCTACGGTGACGATGAACCGGAGTATTCGCTGACACTACTCAAGGAGAGTAATCCAGAATATGAAAGAGGGTGATGTCGTCCTCACGCCGGTTCCGCAAGCCAACGGCCAAATCAAGAATCGTCCTGCTTTGTTTCTGCGGGAGATGCCACCCTTTAACGACGCGCTCGTCTGTGGCATAAGCACACAACTTCATCAACAGGTAGCCGGCTTTGACGAAACCCTCACCCGGCAGGACGCAGATTTTCCCGCGAGTGGATTGGTCGCGGACTCGCTTTTCCGGTTAGGCTATCTAGCGCTCATCCCCCGCAATAAACTGATTGGCAGCATCGGGACAGTCTCGGCCACGCGACACAAGCGGTTGCTGAAGAACCTGAGTGACTATCTCATCAAGTAAGCGAGAGTTGAATTCAAATCTATAGCGCGTTAGCTATTTGGCGACAGGGAGTCAGCCGATGAGTACGCAAGGTGTCAAATCCTACATCCGGGACGAGGTCGAGACCATTCCGCCACGCGATATGGAGAGACTTCAGGTGGAGCGGCTGCGCTCTGGCGTCGAGCGGGTATCGAAGACCGTCCCGTTTTACAGGGAGAAACTGAGTGAAGCGGGCGTGACCGCCGACAGCATCCGCTCGCTTGATGATCTGGCTCGGCTGCCATTCACCACCAAGAGCGACCTGCGCGATCATTATCCTTTCGGCTTGCTTGCCGCGCCGATGAAAGAGGTCGTCCGGCTGCACGCTTCCAGCGGCACTACGGGCAAGCCGACGGTCGTGGCTTATACGCGCAATGACCTGAATCTCTGGTCTGAGTTGATGGCGCGCACCTTTGCGGCGGCGGGCGTGACCGAAGACGACGTGGTTCACAATGCTTATGGTTATGGCCTGTTCACTGGCGGCCTCGGTTTCCATTATGGAGCCGAAAGGCTCGGAGCCACGGTCATTCCGGTCTCTGGGGGCAACACCAAGCGGCAGTTGATGCTCATGCGCGACTTTGGCAGCACGGTTCTGTGCTGCACGCCTTCCTACTCTCTGTTGATCGCCGAGGTAGCGGAAGAAGATGGCGTTGATCTCAAGTCGCTTCCGCTGAAGGTGGGAATCTTCGGCGCGGAGCCGTGGTCGGAGCGCATGCGCGAGGAGATCGAGTCGCGTCTCGGCCTGGTAGCTCTCAACGTCTACGGCCTGTCGGAAGTGATCGGCCCCGGCGTCTCGGTCGAATGCACAGAGAAGCAGGGGATGCACATCTTCGAGGATCATTTCATTCCTGAGATCATTGACCCCAGCACGGGCGAGCGGCTGCCGGACGGCGAAATGGGAGAACTTGTCTTCACCTGCGTCACTAAAGAGGCGCTGCCGCTGCTGCGCTACCGGACGCGAGACCGGACGAGGTTGATCCGTGAAAAATGCGCGTGCGGGCGAACCACCGTCCGGATGGAACGAATCGTTGGGCGAACCGACGATATGATCATCGTCCGCGGCGTCAACGTTTTCCCTTCACAGATCGAAACGGTCTTGTTGCAAGTAGGCGAGGTCGCGCCGCATTACCAGATTGTGGTAGATCGGAGCGCGGATTACATGGACGAACTGGATGTGCTGGTGGAGGCTCCGGCCGAGATTTACGGGAATAAAGACAGCCTGATCCAGCTTGAAAAACGATTGAGCTACGAGGTGCAGAGCGCGCTGGGGATCACCTGCAACGTCAAACTTGTGGGTCCGCGAGAGATTGAGCGAAGCGAGGGCAAGGCAGTGCGTGTGGTTGATAAACGAAAGCTGTAATAATCGTTCAGCGATGAGAGAGGTTAGCCATGAAACTGGAGACGATGTATTTCGAGAAGCAAGGAAGATTCGGTTGCTTAACGCTCAACCGTCCGCACTTGCTCAACGCGATGAATTACCAGGGCGCGCTCGACCTGAATCGAATGACCGAGATGATTCGTGACGATCCGGATCTCCGGGTGGCGCTGATCCGAGGCGCGGGTCGCGCCTTTTCGACGGGCATTGACCTCAAGCAACTCGTCGCCGGAGAAACGCCGCACGAGTATTTCGAGCTTTGGGATCGGGCGCTCAGAATCCTTGAGCAGGCCGAGAAGATTCTGATCTGCGCCATGCACGGCTACGCTCTGGGCGGAGGATTGCAGTTGGCGCTGGCCTGCGACATCCGCATTGCAACCGAGAACTGCCAGATGGGACTGCCCGCGATCAAGGAAGGCATCGTCCCTGGGTTGGGCACCTTTCGGCTGCCGCGCTACATCGGGCTTGGCCGGGCAAAACAGATGGCGTTGTCGGGCGACAACGTTGATGGATGTCGCGCTTATGAAATTGGACTGGTAGATCATGTCGTGAAGGCCGATGCCTTTGAGGAAGAAGTGAAGGCTCTGGTCGAGAAGTATTCGCGCGCCTGTTCAGAAGGCACGCGGCAAGCCAAAATGCTCCTGAACATGCCCTTCGACATGCCGCATGGACAATTCTTTGAAGAGTATCTGCGCCGGCAGCGAATCGCTCTGGCGTCGCCGGATCATCAGGAGGCGCTGGCGGCTTATCGGGAAAGGCGCGAGCCAGTTTTTTTTGCTTGAACCAACTCGTCGTTAGTCTGTATATGCCAAAAGAAGTGAAACCTTCTCTCAACTCCGTTACCGACCTACCGATCCTCCCGTTCGAGCGCCAGAAGGACTGGGCGGTCTGGCTGGCTAAAAACCACGCTACGTCGACTGGCCTCTGGCTCAAGCTGGCCAGGAAAGCGTCCGGCATACAGTCAGTGACCTACGACGAAGCGCTCGAAGTGGCGCTGTGTTACGGCTGGATAGACGGGCAGAGGAAGAGTCATGACGAAACATCGTTTCTACAGAGATTCACGCCGCGCGGCCCGAAGAGCATCTGGTCGAAGATCAACACCGAGAAGGCGCAGCGGTTGATCGAGAGCGGGCGGATGAAACCGGCGGGGTTGAAGGCAATCGAGAGCGCGAAGCAGGACGGGCGCTGGGATGCGGCGTATGCTCCGCAAAGCAAAGCCGCCGTGCCGGACGATCTTCAGGCCGAACTGGATCGCAACGCAAAGGCGAAAGCATTTTTTGCCACGCTGGACAGCCGCAACCGCTACGCGATTCTTCACCGGATTCATACTGCCAAGAAAGCTGAGACGCGCGCCAAGCGGATTGAGCAGTTCATCCGCATGTTGGAGAAGAAGGAAAAGATCTACCCGTAATTTCGACCCCGTATTTTCAAGGAGGTTTACGCTTGAGAAAAATTACCATCCTCACTTCATTGCTCACCCTGACGTTCATTTTTCTGACGGCAGACGCCGCTGGCGAGCTTGTCCGGCTCGTCAGATTGAAACTCTCGGCAGGCGATCTGGCCAGCGCTGTTTCGGCGGTCGAGGATTACAAAGAGAAAAATGGTGTTGATGCGGAATACCTCGACGCTGTGGGCTGGCTTGCTCGTGGCGCGGAGATGCTGAGGCGTCCGGATACGGCGGCGGCTTATGTGGCGGAACTCCGCCGCGAGATTCGGGAAGAGAAACCCGACTTGATCATCCCGCTCGGCGCAGCCATCGAGGTCGAAGGCAAATTGCGCGCGGCGCGTGAAGGCCGCGGGGCGGCGCTTCGATTTCTGGAAGAGGAGTTCACACGCGCGAAGGATGTCGCGTTGCGATCCCGCATCCGCAAGAACATCAACTTGCTGTCGCTCGAAGGCCAGCCCGCTATTGACTTCAACAAGGCTGATTTCCTCGGGCCAGAACCGCCATCACTTGCCGCGCTCAAAGGCAAGCCTGCATTGCTGTTCCTGTGGGCGCATTGGTGCGGCGATTGTAGAGCGCAGGCTGGGGTGCTCAGCCGCGTGTTGCGCAAATACCGTGAGCGAGGACTGGTCGTGATTGCTCCGACCCGCTACTACGGAACCGGCGCGGAGAATAAGCCTGCGACGCCTGCCGAAGAGAAAGCGCATATGGCGAAGGTCTGGGTGGAATCTTACGCCGGGCTTGAAGGCGTGTCGGTACCGATTGATACCGAGGCGATGGTGCGCTACGGCGTCTCGGCCACGCCCACATACGCGCTGATAGATCGGAAAGGCGTGGTGCGATTTTATACTCCGACGCGGCTTTCGGAGGCCGAGCTTTCGCGGCGGATCGAAGCCGTGTTGGCGGAAGTTCCTTGATTCCGATTACCACGAATGGGAATGAATTGAGCTTTTCAGACAGAACAATGTGAGACAGAAAAATAGAGAAGAAAACCAGAAGGTCGGAGCTATTTTTCTGTCTCACATTTTTCTGTAAGGAGGTTAGCCATGATCAACCGAAGACAAGCCCTGCATAGCCTTTTCAGCTTCGCCGCCGCGTCGCCGCTATGGTCTCACCTCGCGTTCGCTCAACAACCGAGACGCACGATCTATCCGCCCGCTTACAGCGAAGAAGTTATGGGGCCGGTGAATCTTCACGAAATGGAGGACGTGGCGAAGAAGAAGATTCATAAGATGGCTTACGATTTCATCGCGGGCGGCGTCGAGGACGAGATCACGTTGCGCGCCAACCGTGAGGCGCTCACCCGCATTCAGCTTCGCCCGCGCGTGATGGTTGATGTCAGCCGGATTGATCCCTCGCTGGAATTGTTGGGAAAGAAAATGGAGTACCCGATCATTCTGGCGCCGACCGGAGGGAAAGAGTTGGTGATCGAGGACGGAGACCTTACTGCCGCCAAGGGTGCGGCTGCCACCAAGACTATTTATGTTGTGAGTTCGGCGGGGTTCAAACGCGACCTGGGCGAAGGCGCGCCGCAGTGGTGGCAGAACACCATCGGTCAATCCACGAAAGAATTGGCGCAAGGATTCGCCAAACGGTCTCAGGACGCGGGCGCGTCGGCCATCTGCGTGACCGTGGACAACCAGTACCAGTCGAACCGCGAGCGCAACAACCGCAACAAATTCGACTACGGTTATATGGCGACTGGCGTCCCGGAAGAGAATGCGAAGCGCGAGCCAGTGAACCCCGCGGTGGCGGCAATGCTGCGGCCACATACGCCGAACATGACCTGGGATTACGTTGATTGGCTGAAAGGCGCGTGTTCATTGCCAGTGATCCTGAAAGGCATTCTGACTTCTGAAGACGCGCGGCTGGCTGTTGATCGCGGCGTTGACGCGGTGATCGTTTCCAATCACGGCGCGCGGCAACTGGATAGCGTGCTGCCGACGATTGAAGCTCTGCCATCGGTGGTCGAAGCTGTTCAGGGAAAAATCCCAGTGCTGATGGATGGCGGCATCCGGCGTGGGACGGACGTTTTGAAGGCGTTGGCGTTGGGAGCGAAAGCGGTGTTGATCGGGCGGCCTTACGTTTGGGGTTTAGCGGCGTTCGGACAGGTCGGAGTCCAGCGGGTGGTCGAACTGTTGCGCGCCGAGCTTGTGCTTTCGATGGGGCTGGCGGGCAAACCTGATCTGGCCGCGATTGATCGCCGGATGGTTCGTTTGCCGGGAGAGAAGCCCTGAGCTTGCTTTTTATCTCATTCCCGTTTTTACTTCCTCAGCAATTATTCCAAGCCAAACGAGACGTTAATCGAAAAACCCAAATCCGTAACCGCGCGGGCTGGGAGCTATCTCCGCTTGCGCAAACAGGAGGCAATGGCAATGTCCGAAGACAATATTTCCCGCCGCAATTTCCTTGCTGGGATGGCGACAGCCGGAGCGGCAGCGACTCTGGTTGACGCGCAGACGCCCGGCAATTCCAACAACCCAGTGGTCGTCGCCAACCATCCGGTGGTCGAATCCAGACCCGACACCGGAACCATCAAGATCGTGTGCGCAGAAAGGCTGACGCCAGCGGAGATCGAGCAGATTCGATCCGCGGGCAAGAACATCGAGCTGCGCATGCTCAAAGACCGGTCGGAACTGAAAAGCAACGCCGCCGACGCCGAGGTCATTCTCGGCGTGGTTGACCGCGAGACGATGCTGGCGGCGAAGAATCTGAAATGGGTGCAGACGTGGGCCGCCGGCGTCGAAAGTCTGCCGAAAGAATTGATGGAACATCCATCCGCGCTGACGAATATGCAGCGCGTCTTCGCGCCCGTGATCGCGGAGACCGCCATCGGTTTGCTGCTCAGTTTGACGCGCGGATTGACGCAGGATTCGATCCCGGCGTTCAAGGAACGCAAATGGAAAGCCGCCACCGTACCGCTGGTTGATCTTTATCGAAAGACCATCGGCATTGTCGGGATGGGCGGAATCGGATCGGAGACTGCGCGGCGGTTGCATTACGGCTTCGAGATGAAAGTGCTGGCCACCGACGCGAAACCTTTGCCCAAGCCAGATTTCGTCGCCGAGTTGCGTGACCCAGGCTGGCTGATGGAAATGGTTCCGCAGGTTGACGTGCTGATGAGCGCCGCGCCGTTGACCAAAGAAACGCGCGGAATGTTCAATGACGCGGTCTTCAGCAAGATGAAGCCGACGGCTTATTTCATCAACGTGTCGCGCGGCGGATTGGTTGATCAAGACGCGCTGGTCAGGGCGTTGAAGGAGAAACGGATTGCCGGGGCCGGGCTTGATGTGGCTACGCCGGAGCCGCTGCCGCCCGAAAGCGCGCTCTGGGATTGCCCGAACCTGGTTATTACTCCACACAATTCTGGCAATGCGCCGATGCGGCAGGTGCGGCTCGTCGCGTTGGTCGCGGAGAATGTTCGCCGTTACAGCAACGGACTTCCTTTGCTCAATGTGGTTGATAAGGTGCGAGGGTATTGAAGAAGTGGTTGATGGTTTGCGATTGCTTGTCATTACTCCAATCTTTTTACTTCCTTGAATCCCACCACCGGCAGGTGGTGGATTGTTCAAGCCCGGCCTACAAAAGGGCCAATACTTCTTTGAATCCCACCACCGGCAGGTGGTGGATCGTTCAAGCCCGACCTGCTGGCGTCGGAAACCCAGGAAGGCTGGGCTTGAACAATCCACCACCTGCCGGTGGTGGGATTCGGGAAAGCGTTTTTGCCGTGGTAGGCTGGGTTTGAACGATCCACCAGCTTCCGCTGGTGGGATTCAGGATCAGCGAAGCTCAAAAGATTTGGGCAATCTAGGGTGATTGCGTCACCAACCATCAGCCAAGAATCAATAACCGCCTGCAAATCTATGTTTACTCCCACACCTGTACAGCGCCCCACTGGCATCAGACATCGTGTGCTTTGGCTCACGGTGATCGTTTATATGATCACCTACATGGACCGCATTTGCATCGGGCATGCGGCCACGGATATTCGCCGGGAGTTCGGGTTCGACGTGGTGACGATGGGTTGGATCTTCAGCGGCTTCAACTGGTCTTATGCGCTCTTCCAGATTCCGGGCGGTTGGCTCGGCGACCGCTTCGGGCCGCGCCGCGTGCTGACCGGGATCGTGTTGTGGTGGTCGGTTTTTACGGCGGTTACTCCGCTGGCTTGGGGCAGAGGCTCGATGTTCGCCTTCCGTTTTCTTTTCGGATTGGGCGAGGCGGGCGCGTTCCCAACGGCCACTCGCGCGTTGTCGCATTGGCTGCCGGCCAGCGAGCGCGGGTTCGCGCAGGGCATCACGCATTCGGGCGCGCGGCTGGGCGCGGCGATCACGCCACCGATCGTCGTCTTCCTGATCACCACGCTGGGATGGCGCAGCGTCTTTTACATCTTCGGCCTGATGGGCGCGGCCTGGGCAGCCTACTGGTATTGGTATTACCGCGACCGGCCCGAACAGCACGCGGCGGTCAATGAAGCGGAGTTGGCGATCATCCGGGAGAAGAAAGAAGCAGGCGTTCCAGCCTCGGTCGAGCGCGTGAGTGTGCCGTGGGGAAAGATTCTTTCAAGCTTCAACCTGTGGCTGCTCTGCGTGATGTATTTCTGCTATGCCTACAGCCTCTGGATATATCTGACGTGGTTTCCGACTTACTTGCAGGAGTCGCGCGGATTTACGCTTAAGCAGATGGGTTTCTGGCATATGGTTCCGTTGATCGCGGCCACGATCGGAGACACGGTCGGTGGATGGTTGTCAGATCATCTGGCGCGGCGCACGGGGAATTTGCGTTTTGCGCGGCGCGCAGTGGCCATCACCGGCTTCGCGGTAGGGGCGCTGTGCATCATTCCTGCGACGTTAACTGACGACCGCTACGTCTGCGTCGCGTTTACGACCGGCGCGTTGTTCTTTTTGGAACTGACCGTCGGCGTTTCGTGGGCGGTGGCGATGGACGTGGGGCCGGAATACGCCGGCTCGGTTTCGGGCGTGATGAATATGTGCGGCAATCTGGGCGGCGTGCTGGCTTCGATTGCGGTCGGTTACATGGTGAAGTTCTACAACTGGGACGCGCCATTTCTGGTGGCTGGCGGGTTGTGTTTGCTGGGTGCTATTCTCTTTTTGCGCATTGATCCGAACGAGAGAATTTTCAGTGACGCTGCTGTCATGCAGAAAGCCGCCGCCGCGTAGGAGGTAAAAATGTCTGTAGCAACTCTTGAACAAGAAGTCCTGGTTGCGCCGGGGATTGTCCGGCGCAGTGATCGTGGATTGTGCGTTGCCGGAACGCGCGTCACGCTCTATTTGATTATGGATCATCTCAAGGAGGGATGGCCGCCACACCTGCTGCGTGATCAGTTGCTGTTGAGCGAGGAGCAGATGGATCAGGTGATGAACTACATCGAGTCTCACCGGGAAGAGTTTGAAGCGGAGTATCAGGAAGTAGTGCGTAAATGCGCAGAGCGGGAGCGGTACTGGCGTGAGCGAGAAGAGGAACGGCGCCAGCGAGTCAAACCACGCCAGCCGAGAGACGCGCGCGAGGCAATCATTGCGGCGCGGCTGGAAGCGCTCAGAAAAGCCGGTAAATTGCGATGATTTTCATCCCCTGATAATAGAGGCTCCTATGCAAACTCGGCGAGAATTTCTGACTACAACTATGATGGCGACTTTGGCTGCGCCGACCTTCGGCTCCGCCGCGCGCTATCGCATTGGCATCACCACCAACACCCGCGGCGGCTGGGAGAGCGACGTCTGGCTCTCGTTCCGCGAAGTGCGTGAGGTTGGCTATCGCCACGTCGAATCGTTCATCCACTACTTCAAAGATTTCTACGACGACAAACCTGACCAACTCCAAAAGAAGCTGGACGAAATCGGCGTGCGCTTCGTGACCATCTCCAACGGCAGCCCGATGGAGATGCATTTCGAAGACCCCGCCAAGTTCGACAAAGTCGTCGAAGACCACATGCGTTTGATCCGCTTCATCAAGAAACTGGGCTGCGAGCATTTGAAGATCAATATGGGGCCTCGGCGTCCGACCGGAACGACCGATGAAGATTTGAAGCAAATGGTCAGATCGCTCAGCGAAATCGGCAAGCGCAGCGCCGACCTGGGGATCAAGTTCGCAGTCCACGCTCACATGTGGAGCCAGTTTGAAAACCGCCGCGAGATTGATTACGTGATGGAACGAACCGATCCGAAGCAAGTCTACTTCGTGCTCGACACTGGCCACATTACGATGGCTGGAATTGATCCAGTCGAGCTAACCAAGACGCTTGGTCATCGTATCGTAGAATTCCACGTGAAAGATACGAAACCGGAGACTCGCGGTGGAGCGAAGTCGCGGTTGGAACGGCCCGATGTGATGAAAGACCCGCCATTCTTCCCGCTGGGCCACGGCGGCGTGGACTTCCCGGCGGTCAAGGCGCATCTGGACAAGATCGGTTGGCAGGGCTGGTTTACTGTCGAGCTTGACTCCTCGCCTTATCGCCCGCCGAAAGAGAGCGCGCGGATGAGCAAAGAGTATTTGGAAAAACGTCTCGGCTTGACGTTGTAATTGCCACAGGCGCCGATGAGCGCGTCCGAAGTTTCATACGCAATCGCCTACCACCCAGTCTGCGTCGGCGGTATAATCCCGCCGCTACAACGAACAATGCGTGACAAAGGAGTCAACGGTGATCGTCGGCATCATCAAATCATCATCTTCATCAATTTCCAGACTGCTTGGGATCAGTGTTTCCGCTCTGCTTCTGGCGGTCATATCGGTCACGGCGCACGCTCAGAAGGCCGATCCTAACGATCCTAAAAACGTCGAACGCGGCGTCGAGTTGATCAAGCAGGCGGTTCAGGCTCGCGGAGGCGAACGCTTTCTGAGCTATCAGACCATCCTGTCAACCGGACAGTTCACTCCCTACGACAAAGGCATGTCGCAAATCCCTATTCCGTTCGTTGATTGGATCGTTTACCCCGACAAAGAGCGCACAGAGTTCGGCAAGGGCAAGAAGAAAAACCGGAAGATTCAAGTCAACGTCGGCAAGACCGGCTGGGTTTATGACGGCGACGCCGAAACGTTGAAAGACCAGACCGACAAACAGATCGAGTCGTATCTAGAAGGAATCGAGTTCGATATTGACCGCATTCTGCGCGCGGCGGTGAAAGGATCGGGAGTCGAGGTTCGTTTCGCCGGGCGAGAGGAAATTCGACCGGGCGAACGCGCTGACGTTGTGGAGATTCAATTAAAGTCCGGACAGAACGCTTATCTTTGGCTCGACCGGCAAACGCATCTGCCGATGAGTCTGATTTATGAGAGAACCGAAGAGGGCGGCCTGACTAAAAACGAGGCTCGATATTTTCAGTACGTTGATTACGACGGCGTGAAGTTTCCGAACATCGTTGATTATTACCGCGACAGCGTGCAGACGGTTCGCGTCAACGTGCAATCGGTCAAGCTCAATGCGCCCGTCAACGACGAACTGTTCGCGAAACCGGCGAACGCGAAGGCGATTAAGTAGGCTTATGAATTCTCGGGCGCCACAAGCGGATCGTCCGCAGATGCCCGGCTACGGGATTCTGGCCGCTGATGACGGCGCGGGATTACTGCCGTGGGATTGGGCGGTCGAACGATTGTCCGGCTCGCACAATTACTGGATGGTGACGACGCGTCCTGACGGCAGGCCGCACATGATGCCCTTGTGGGGCTTGTGGCTTGATGGCGCTTTCTATTTCAGCACCGGACGGCAATCGCGCAAGGGGCGCAATTTAGCGGCGAACTCACATTGCGTCGTAGCGACTGAACACGCTGATGAGGCGGTGATTGTCGAAGGAGTAGCTGAAGAGATCACTGACCGCGCTTCATTGAGACCATTCTACGACGCTTACAAAGCGAAATATGGCTGGGACATGGAGCAAGAGCCATTCGTTAATGAGCCGGATGATAAAGTCACAACTGTAACTTACTTGAGATTTGACATCGTCAAACCTTTAGTCCGCCTCCGGGCAAGTCGGCGGTGAGAGGGTCTTTGAAGGATTGGCTCCGGGCTGCGAAGCT